>ENA-OWOI01000087-OWOI01000087.1-gut-metagenome-genome-assembly--contig:-NODE-87-length-31581-cov-30.875413_pt1 | contig 31581 bp, 40 predicted proteins | sample MGYA00248258_ERZ651800 | MGnify/ENA primary metagenome ERZ651800 (study PRJEB26908, sample SAMEA4031704) | gut metagenome | biome: gut; feature: normal infant; material: stool | place: China | collected 2015...
TGGCCCCTTAGCTCAGTGGTTAGAGCAGGCGACTCATAATCGCTTGGTCGCTGGTTCAAGTCCAGCAGGGGCCACCAAATTTAAGCAGTAAATACCGACAGTTAGGCCACTCACTTGGGTGGCCTTTTTGTTTATCAATTTCGGGGTGGCGATAAAATGGCGGTAGAAACTGCAACACAATGTGATTGGGTTAGCCTTTTGACGAGTGGAACGCTCATTCCAGCATCTGCTTTTGTTGCAATCTTTCTCTTCATTATTAGGGAATTGTTAGATTGTCGTCGTAAATCTAAAGCGAGAAAAAATGAGATTCGCGCCTTAAAGCAAATATTTGCTCGGGAGTGCCAGGTTGCTTGGCATATCAACGGGCAGATCAAAAAGCTTTGCGAAACATTTGAGCCATATGAAAAAAAACCACAACATGAACGTATATTAGATCTTCAAGTGTTCAAAACCACTGCAGGAAAAACACGTTACATAGTATTAAAAAGTGGAAGAAAACAATCAGGTGGCCTCCTTCCAGAACCATCTACGGAAAATTTCTCAAGATTTTTATACGATGTATCGAAAACTGATTCAGTTTTTTATGAAAAGATGGATGCAGCCTTTAAAGCTATAGTTGAGTTAAAGCACTTTTATGATTCGATTGTAGATAACAAAGACTCTGCACAACTCATTGAAATAGAAAATATTATGATCGGTTTCTCAGGTTATGCATTAAAAGAGATAACGTGGATTGAAGAGAACCTTCGTGCACTATATCAATTCTGTACGGGCGAAGAATTGACTGAAGGCCTTTTGAGGTAGTTACCCGCCGAAGCGGGCTTAGATCAGAGCCAGAGTGGTCTTTGACCGCTTACTGTCGGGTGAGGTGGTGCTGGGTCAGTTGCTCCCGGAGTAACAATAAAGCGTTCAAGCGTTTCCATTGTCATAAACGTACAACTACAGTTGATGTTTTGGCATTGATGGTAACGCTCTTTCGTATTCTCGGTTAAATAGCGGCTTGTTCGCGCATGTGCGGCATGATGGCACTTTGGACAATGAAACATAACACACCCCATAACTCTCAAATAATGAATCAATAATAAAGATTAATTCACTTTTTGTGAATGTATTTTATTCATCATCCGATTCGGCGTTGTACTCCACATCGGAGAGTTTAACCTCAAGCTCTAAGCCCGTCGTGAAGCCATTATTATTCAGATTGTGAGTTACCTTACTGAGTAACCAAGATTGCTCGTCTATGACGCGCTTAAAGCCTGATACGCGCACTGGCGTCTCGGGAAATAAATCAGCGCGACCGAGCGCCAGCGTAATTGAAAACTCGGCAACACCTCGTTGCAGCTTATCCCACTTAGCCTGAGCGGCGCGCATCGCCTGTGCCTTTGATGCGTAGACCGTCGTAAGCGCCAGCACGTTATCGGCTTCACCGGCCATGTACTCACCCTCACGTGCTTCCTGTTCTTTTTTGACCTTTGTCTTTTTGCTGACCGGCTTTGCTTTTGGGTGTTCCAGTGCGCGCAGGTGCTTCTCTTTTGGCTTGCGTTTCAGCGTTACTTTCTGCTTTTGTGGCTTCGGGTCTTTGGTGTGCAACCATTTAGCAGTGACGCCGGTATAAGCCCCACGGTCGGCAATGGCAAACTGATGACGGTCACCATCACTGCGGGTCAGCGTCATTTGCGGGACGGGTTTGCCGCTGGCCGTCATCGCACTACCGGCTTTCAGAAACAACAGTTTCCCTGCCTTCACCGATACCGTTGCCCCGTTGCGGTCAGCCAGTCGACTCAAAAATACCGCGTCGGATTCCTGCGACTGGTCGATATGCGGTACCGGGATTTTTTTCAGCGATTCCGCAATGTTGGCCGTCAGTTTGTTGCGCTTTGCGATGGTACTGACCAGTTCGCCGATGGTGGTGTCGTGCCATGACTCTTCACGCCTGGAATTTAGCGTGCCGCGAAAGTCCGCGCTGCGCGCCCGGATGGTCAGGGTATCAGGAGCCCCCCGGTGCTCAATCTCATCGACCGTAAAATCCCCCTTATTCAGCAGCGCCGAACCCTGCCAGCCAAGCCACAACGTCAGCACTGCCCCGCGCAGGGGTAACTCGACTTTCCCATCGGTGTCATCGAGCTCAATGTCGAGCTGGTCAGCTTCAAAGCCCCTATTGTCCGTCATGGTGAGAGAAATCAGCCGGTCGCTGAAGTTGCTGGTAATGTCCTGACTGTTCAGCGTCAGCATAAAAGCCGGTGCAAGGCTGGCACCGGCGTCAATTGCCATCCCCGTTATCATGCAGTGAAACCTCCGGGCATACCCTGCAGTTTATCTGTCAAATTACCGGCAGAGCCGAGAAGCTCACTGGCCTGTTTATTCAGGTCACCAAACATCTCTGTCAGCGATTCATCAACCCGTTTTAGCGAAAGCGTGAAATCAATCTTTCTGGCCGCACCATCACTGAAAAACTCGGTGCGTGTAGTCGATACTTTATCGACGATATACATCCCGAGGATATTTCCGGTTCCCTCTATCAACGGCCACGCTCTGCCTTCATTGGCCATCACCTCTACAGCCTTTAGTGAGATCCAACCGCCAGTGATAGCGGGGTATAGCGTACCAGCAAGCTGTATCGAGGTTTCCCCCTCGCCAAGAAACTGATAGGCAGGTGGTTTACCCACCCGGTCATTGGACACCCAGCGATAATCTTTCGAATGCTGCATCGACTGGTAAGGCAGGGTGCGAAGTTCAAACACAAACATTCCGAGAGCAAGCATCATCGTTTAATCCCCCTCAATAGTCGTGGGTCATGTTGGCACGCTGGCGGGCGCGTTTATCGCGCTCAATCTGTTCGAGCGTGTCGCGTAGTTGTCTGTCAAGCTGATGCCCCGGCGCAACACCTCCCGGCAGATTGATGTTGTATTCGCTTTTGCTCTGGTCAATGTAAGAGCGCCCCGCCGGTGCGGTAACTGGCTGATAAGCCTGATAGCCGCCATATGTGCTGGTTGCCGGGATGTAGGAATTACCCTGTGTGGCGGCATTGGTTTTGGCGGCGGTCTGGTCGAGGCTGTCCGACTCTTTGTTGATGATGCCGAGCTTTTCGAGAAGCCAGTCGACACCGCTGCGCAGCTTGTTAAAAACATTGAGCGGAGCCATCAAGGCAGAGGCCAGTGCCTGACCAAATATGACGCCGACATTTTTGCAGCTATCAAGCGTTTCCTGCGTGGCCTTAACCGGTGCTATCAGGTCTTTAAACCACTGCCAGACGCCGCGCAGTTTCTCGCCGAGACCATCAAAAATGGGAGCCAGTGGAGCGAACATTTCCCCGACTGGGGCAAAGGCACTCATGATGCCCTCAATCACTCCCGAGAAAAATGCGCTGATGGGCTCCCAATATTTACGGATGAGTTGCGCCCCCGCCACAATCGCCGCACCGACGGCCACTATCGGCCAAGTAATCGCACCGAGCGCTGTCGCAATGGCACTACCGACGACAGTAAAGACCGTACCCAGCACGCCAGCAGCGGCGATAATGGCATTAATCCCCATGACAACCGGCCACGCAACGAGACCAATGCCGCCGATGATACCAATCAGCGCCAGCGCACCACCGGCAATAATCCCGATAGTTGTCGTCAGCCCTTTGTTTTTCTGGATCCAGCCGTCGAGCTTCAACACGTATTGTGTGGCGGTTTGGGTGAGTTTGCGCAGCGAGCCCTCTTGCTGGTCAAAAAGGTCGGTACCGACAGCCTCATAAGCAGACTGGAACTCTTTAAAATCACCGCCGAGGTTGTCCTGCATAATTTTAACAAGCTCTGCAGTTTTTCCGTCTGAGGCTTTCAGGGTGGAGGTTAGCTGGTCAAGTTTGCCGGTTGAGGCGGCAGTCATGAGCACCGCCGCCGCCGAACTGGCTTCCTCACCGAATATCGTTTTCATGTATTCGGCTTGTTGACCTGTGCCGAGATTGTTACGCTCAAAACTGGCCTGCATTTCCTTGAGGATGGTAAAAATCGGGCGCGTGTTGCCTTTACTGTCGGAAGTTTTGACACCCAGCTCCTTAAGCGCATCCCACGCTTTATCGGTCGGAGCCTGCAGGCGGCTTAAAACCGCACGGCTCCCGGTGCCGGCCATCGAGCCGGTGATTTTGGCGTCATGCAGGGCGCCCACCATTGCGGCAGTTTCTTCAATGCTGACACCGGCATTTTTCGCCACCGGCGCGGCGTATGTCAGCGCATCGCTCAGCCCGTCGAAATCGGCAGCAGTTTTATTCATCACCGTCGACAGAACGTCGCCAATGTGCGCCACCTTTTCATTGGAAAGCTGAAACGCAGAGCGCATCCCCATCAGTAATGCGGCGTTTTCTTCCATCGTGCGACGGTTGGCAAGCGCCATATTGAGGGTGACCGGTGTCGTCGCCTGAATGGCTGCCGCATCGCCGCCCCCTTTGGCGATAATAATCTGCGCACTGGCTGCATCATCAGCAGAAGCGGCTGTATTGTCACCGAGCTGGCGCGCCTGTTTGCGTAACGCCTGCATTTCTGGCGACTGCTTATCGACCCCGAGCACAGCCTGCAGCTCGGAGTTTTTTTGCGCAAAATCATAACCGGGCATCAGCAATTTAACCCCGGCCATCGTTCCCGCTGTCGCAATACCGACCCCGGCAGCACCTGCAGCGGCCATGTTACCGGCAAGCTCCTTACCCGATTTATATCGCTCTTTCACTCGGTTTAGGTGCGCCTGCTGTGCGCTGACCTTCGCCAATGCTTCACGCTGCCTGTTGAGCTGCGCCGTCGTCTCGCTGATGCGTGTTTTAAGCCCCCGCTCATCGTTTGCCAGATTGCGGGTATTGATACCGGCGGCACCCAGCTCGCGTTGCTGGCGTTTAACCGACTCGGTGAGGCTGTTGTATTTAACCTGCAGCCCCTCGGCGGCACGTTTTGCGGATTCGAGCACCTGTGCCTGCGCTCGCGTCGGGCGCTCAGTATTTTTGAATTGCGTGGCAAGCGCTTCAGCCTCGCGCTTTGCCTTCTCCAGCGACTGGCCGGTTACGGCCAGTTGAGCGCTGTTTTTGCGAAAGCCGTCGATTTTCGCGGCCTGCCCGTTCAGGTCACGCAGCCCTTTTTGTGTGTCGCGAATATCGCCCGACAGGGTTTTACTCGCGGTCTGGATGGATTTAAGCGGTCGGGTTGCCTGGTCGACCGCTTTCAGCAAAACCTCAAGTCTCAGGTTATTACTCATTGTGGTGTCCGCTACGCTGCAGCGCCTTTTCGCGCCATGTGATGAGCTCGGTCAGGCTCAGGGAATAAAGCTCTGATGGCGGCCAGTGGAATATCACTGCGATATCCGCCATCAGGTCATCGGTCGACAGGTCGGGCGGGAAGTCTATTCCGCCGAAGCCGGTGACAAAAAACCAATCACCTTAGCGGCCAGCGATAACATATCGGGCAGGTTCATCGCGGTTAGCTCCTGCGTGGTGAGCGCGGGATAGGTCATGCGGGGCAGGACTTTAATCAGTGCATCGACTTCGGACTGCGCCACCGCCGCCAGACTGACGCCGCGCAGGGTGCCGGCATTCGGCTCAATCAGGGTGACTTTATCAATCGTCTGACCGGCGCGTTTAATCGGTTTGTCGAGAGTCACGACGTTCGGGTTTGCGGTTTCAATTTCATTGCCAGCCGTATCAATAAATTCAGCGGTTTTGCGGGGTGCTTTTGCCATGATGTTTTCTCTGCTCTGAATGGGGATTAATAACCGGCCAGCAGTGCTGACCGGTCAGGGAATTACAGCCCGATTGCGCGGCGGTGCTGTTCCAGACGGTCGATGCCGTTCACCTTCTCAACCATGTTGACGGTGTCGATTTCGATGACGTCGCTACCATCAATCGTGAGGCGGTAATAGGTGCATACGGTCGACAGTTTGGTCGAGGTGTTTTCACCCTGCTTATTCTCGCCGCCGTCGATTTCTTTATGACGGCCACGCATGACCACCTCGACCGCCACGATTTCGCCAGTGTCGTCACGTTGGTAAGAGCCAGCAAAACGCAACGGCACAGCGTCAGCACCCGGCGCGGCGTACTGCGCCCACAGCGCCACATCAGGCAGGCCACCGACAGACCATTCGACGGTGAGCGCATCATCGTCGAGACCAAGGTCAATCGCCGCCGCGCCATTCATGCCGCCGCCGCGATAGTTTTCGAGCTTGCGGGTCAGCTTCGGCAGCGTCACGGATTCCACAACGCCCATGTAGCTAAGGCCGTCATTGAACATGTTCAGATATTTAAGTTTGCGGGGTAGTGCCATGTTGTTTCAGGCTCCTTAGCTGTTGACCGATTCGGCCAGATCCACCAGATATTTATCGGTGATACGCTGGCGCAGGGTTAGGCTTTCCAGTGGTGGAACCGGTGTATAGTCGTAGTCGATATACAGTTTCCCGGCCTTGAGGGTTTCCTTATCGTTCGATTCCTCGTCGAACCAGCATTCACCGTCCACGATGTAGCCGTTTGATTTCAGCTCGCGGAATTTGGCGTTAATGCCGTCGACAATGTCACGGATAAGTGATGCGGTGATGGGCTTATCGACCGCCCACATGTGCGCCTCGGCCATCGTGTCGGCCAGCACCTGCGCGGTGCGGGTGTAGTTCTCAAACAGGAAAAGCGGGTCATCAGAGCAGGTGCGGTTACCCCAAAAGCGGAAGCCATCCTTACGCACCAGTGTCGTAACCCCGGCCTCGTTGAGCAGATCAGCATCGGTGCCGGATGCCTGCAAATCCCAAAACACTGACGCACTGATGCCGGTAACACCCTGCACGCCGACGTTAGACAGGGTTTTGTGCCAGCCGACGGTCTGGTCGATATAGGCACGCAGGCCGAGTGCGCACGCAGTTGCGTATGCCGGTGCGGTGGCGTTTGTGGTGGTATCCCATGCAAGGAAATCAGGCCAGATGACCATCAGCTCGCGCTGGCTGAAATTCTCGCGATAGGCCATCGCCTCGGAAATGGTTTTACAACCCCATGCGCTGATATAGCCAAAGGCGCGCAGGCTGATACAGACCGAAGCAAGTGCGACTGCGACCTCTTTGGTATCGAGACCCGGCACGCCGAGAATGCGCGGCTTAACGCCGGTGACCGCTTCGGCAGTCAACAGCGCCTTGATGCCGGTATATTTACCGTTCTCATCCGTGCCGCCGATGATATTGGAAATGGTCTGCGCTTCGGCGTCTTCTCCGGTACCTTCGGCAACACGCACGACAACTGTGACAGGTTTTGACTGGTCGGCGATGGCCTGCAGGGACGCGGCCAGCGTGCCTTTTTTACCGGCTTTCGCAATGGCGCTTTGCACATTGGTAATCAGTACCGGTTCGTTGAGGGGGAATGTTTCGGCATCCGCATCGCTGGCCGTGCAGACCATGCCGACAATTGCGGTTGCAACAGTGGAAATGACGCGGGTGCCGTCGTTAATCTCAAGCACCTGCACGCCGTGGTGAAAATCACTCATCCGGTTAACTCCGTGGTTAGTGGGCGAGTGTTATTGTCCTGGCTGGTCTTGAGAGGGGCTATTTGTCGGCGATGGATAGCCGATGGCACATAAACAAATCATAAAAAAGACGGGCATTAGCCCGCCCAGCATTACTCCGGTTTAACCGGCCACTCGATACTCGGTGCCGTGGAGGTGTCGACCGCGTTCAGCGCCTGAATGTATTTCATCCATGCAATCAGGCTGACTTTGTCATCGTCGCTGATGATGCCGAGCTGCAGCTCGGTTTGCCACAGGCTGACAGTTCTTTGCGCCTCGGCCAGCAATGAGTTTTTTTTCTGTTGAGCCGCTGCAACCTGGCCGCTTTTCTGCGCATCCGCATCTGTAACCCACTCGTTACCATTCCAGCGGTCATAAGGCGTCAGCGGCTCGATGGTGGTCACATTATCAGGGTAATCACCAAGCCCTGTCATCTCGACAGGCTGGCCGGTTTCGGTGTCATACACAGTCTCGCCCCGGTGGTCGACAACATAATCCCACCCATCAAGGCTGGCCGTGCGGCAAATGGCAAAACCTTCTTTCTCATCGACCGGCGCATCGGTACAGGAATTGGCAGGAATCCCCACGCCCACCGCTAGAAACTCGGTGGAAGTCGACAGAAACTCGCGCGTTTCCCCGTCGTAGTTATAAACAGTCATATCACCGGCTTTTGTGGCAATACCGATTTTATTCAATGTTGCTTTCGCCATTATGCCGCCCTCACGATGTAATTAAATGCGATGTTACGCGGTCGTGTTTCAGCTCCGCCGGTATTACCTACACGACCTTTAGAGTGAAGGGTCGGGGTAGGAATCAAGCTACCTCCAGTCGAAGATGCATCAAGCCCGCGTCCCTGCACGTATGTAGAACGATAAATGACACCAATATCCCATTCATCGGTTTCCTCATATGCAGTATTCGCGACGATGAAGTGTCGGTGCCTTTCCAGCATTCCCGTCTGCGCGCTCAGTAACATGCGGCCTGAATCAATACCGCGCCCGTCATCCCAACCGCGAATAAACTCACCACGTAAATCAGGCAAATAACCAGACGGAAATACAGCAGCCAGCCCCGGATATTTCACCTTATCAAATGCCGCGCCGTTGCATTTCAGCCAGCCTGTCGGCGGCGTTGCTGACGGGAAAGGAAGTGGTATACCTACCGGCGTATATTTCGCAATATCGGCGATTTGCAGGTATTGCGAATGCGGGTTCAAGGCGGTGAGGTGTGCGGCCAGCAGGCTATCGGCATAGACTTTGACCTCAATAACCTTATCGTCGACATACTGACGCGTTGCCAGTACGACCGACGGGTCGATTTTCAGGGTGATGGCCGATGTGTTCGACACAATCAGAATCATGCGAATGGTCTGTGTGCGGCCGCTTCCCTCCTGCAATTGCGGCTTGTAGGTCTCCGGGCAGTTCGCCACGGCAATCAGAATGCCGTCGTCATCGTAGAGACCAATCTCGCGGATCCAGAAACCGCCCTCATTCTCGGGAATAATCTGTTCCGCGATAATCTGGTTGGTATTGGCCGGGTCAACGGTCAGCAGGTTCAGTGACGCGATGCGCTTTTGGTTAATGAGCTTCGTCTGCGCCGGGTCAGGGGTCAGCAGCGTACCATTCGCATCACCGACGGCCATCTGCGTCAGGTTGAGTCTGGTACCGAGAGCCGCCGCGTTCGCCAGCCGCGCCGCGCCCTGATTGGTCAGAATGGCAAAATATTTTGCGGTCATGCGTTCACTCTCAGGTTATCAATCAAATGGATGGCCGAGGCCGGGTAATATTCACCGCCGACGACAATTTCCTCGGGGGTGTAGGGGTAAACGGTCAGCGCGTCGCCGTCGTAGCATCCCGCGCCGACGTACAGCTCGCCGGTTGCACTCAGACTGATAGCCAGTCCCGTCAGGTGACGACTTGCCGGTTTGGCGTCTTCAATCAGGCGCTCAAGTTCCTGATACATTTCGTCAGTGATGCCGCTGTCGAGCACACCGACAACGAGACGGAATGTTCCAGGCTCCTCATTGAGTTGCCACCATTCGCGCACCTCAATCAGAAAGCCGAGCGGCTCGACCACCCGACGTAATGCGCTGATGGTGCCTTTGTGCTGATGGACGAAAAACGAGGATGCGCAGACGCTGCGCTTTGTCGCCTCCGGCCACTTTTCATCCCACCGGTCGACCGATAGCGCCCACGCCAGATACGGCAGCAGGTTTACCGGGCAGGTACGCCAGTTCCACAGGGTGCGCAACGGTACCGGTACGCGCTGAATCTCAGAGAGTGCAGTAGCGGCGGCAACTTCCAGCGGCGACGAGCCAACGGGTAACAGCCGGTCACTCATCCGAGCCCCCGATAGTTATCTGATACTCGGTGCAGTTCGACGCCTGCGACTTACTCAGCACAATATCGGCCTGCGGTGATGCCAGCTCGACACGCTGCACCCCCTCAACATGCAGCGCCGCGTAAATGGCTGACAGGCGAATATCTCGCCCGAGGCGGTGCTGCGCACTGATGTAGCTCTGCAGCTTCTGCTCTGATGCCTGCCTGATGGGCTCAGATTCCGGGCCGGGGTAGACGTAGAGCGTCGCGTCAATCTGGTACGGCACAATCTCGGCTGACTGGACAGTCACCCGGTCGGCCACGGGGCGCACATCTTCGGCATTCAGCGATTTATCAACAATCGCCAGTAAATCAGGGCTGGCGGTGCCGTCACCCTCCCGGGATAACACTGTAATCGTCACGCAGGCTGGCGACGGGCTTGCGACCGAAACGTCAGCGACCCGCCCGTCGGCGCTGCGACCGTGATACTCGTATGCTCCGACCGGTCCCGCCACGCTCAGGCCCTCAAACGCCTGTTGCGTGCGCAGACGCAGGTCGGTATCGGATTCCATAACGGCAGGTGTCGGCGGAATGGTGGTGTCATCCGCCGGGGTGATGGTCAGGCGTTCGGTATTGTTGTTCCCGGCCACGACGTCGAGGTCGTTACCGGCGGAATAGGCCAGCGTCACCGCCTGCGCGGCTTCGTTTACCCGCTGACGCCAGATAACTTCACGGTAGGCGTTTTCCTGCAGCAGTTTAACAATCGGCTCCGACTCAAGTGCCAGTGTCCGGGCAATGGCCTCCTGCTGGTCTTCGGGATAGAGCGAAATCAGTATCGCTTTGCGCTCCGCAAGGATGGTTTCATAGTCCAGTTCCTCAACCACGTCGGGAACGGGTAACTGACTCAGGTCAACGGTTGCCATAGTGATTTAACTCAGTGAAACAGTGGTTGAAACTGACGCACCAGTATCGGTACGCATCCCGGTAATATCGACATACATTTCGCCAGCGCCGCCGGTCTCAAAGCTGATAGCGGTAAGCCTGATGCGCGGCTCCCACTTCTGGATAGCCGAATAGCACGCCACCATAATTTGCAGCCTGAGCGCCGGGTTTTGCGGCATATCAATCAGCGTCGACAGCAGCGAGCCATATTCACGACGCATCACCCGCGAACCGACCGGCGTCAGCAGTATGTCGCGCATGCTCTGGCTGATGTGCTCAGTGTCGCTGATACCGAGTCCGGTATTTCGATTCATACCCTGATAGCGCACTGTCATATCGGCGCCCCCGTCGTCCCGCCGCTGTCGCCGGGGTGTTTATGGGTATGGAGTACCTTGCCATTTGACGACAGTGACCCGCCGGTATGCTCAATGTTGCCTTTCATCGTGCCGCCTTTTTGCACCTCAAGCGTCGTCGTCGTTAGCTTGTTGGTGCAAATCACCTCCGGGGTGTCGAGGGTGATACTGGTTGAGGCTTTCACCAGTACCAGCGGTACGGTTGCGATGATGGATTCCGATGCCGTCACGTCGGCCGTTTTTATGCCGCTGACCGTCAGCGCACTGGTCTCGGGCTCGTACTCAATGACCGCACCATCAGGGAAAGCCACATGCCACGCATCCGCCGAGGCAGACGGGGCGGGGTTATCGTCGGAGAAAATACCCGGCAGCACGAAAGCGGTATCAAGCTCGCCACCGATTGCCAGCAGCAGAACCTGCTCACCGACCGAGGGAGCCCACCACGTCCGCGAACGACCGGCGCGGGTGGTCAGCCAGTTCAGCCATGTAGTCTGGATCCCGCCGCTTTGTACGCGGCACAGCCCCTCTACGGTGTCGACTTCCGTCACCACGCCTGAGCGGATGAGGTTGCGAATCGCGCGGGCCAGTTCTTGGATATTGTTTAAAGTATTCATACGGACAGAATGCAGATAGGAGAAGTGATGAACAACTTTCTTCCTATCTGTGAGGCATGACACAAACCTGAATCAAACTATACTAATGGTCCGTGCTAATTTTTTGTCTCGAGCTCACTAACTTCTTTTTCTGACAAAGGCATTTTGATATAGAAAAAAGTTCTGCCATCTTTCGAGTTATATTTTTTTAGATGTTCTCCTGAGATATTAAAACGTTGGCCATCCCCCATTTTGACGCTCACTGACTCTGTGCTCATACCAGCAATGATCTCGGACTTTATTTTATTTGACTCTATAAGCGTCTGAGGTGCTCCTATGGACTTTAGATAGTCATTCAAAAATCGAGAATCTGTAGAGGGAAGAACAAAAAAGACATCCGAACCGAAGAAATCTCTAACCGAGGAAATAACGCCATTGGAATACACCCATTTTTTGTCATATGTAATGGTTGTTGCCAATCCAATTTTATCTTTTTTGACGTCATAAAAGATATCACTTGTTCTTGGCAGCAAGGCAAGAGCACACCAATCTAAGTTGTTCCTTGCCCCTATGATAAAACGCACATCCTTAGCATTAGTGTGTTTGGAATTGATACAGAGCATTATTGAAAAATTTGAGGCCAAAAGACCGATTTCAGAGAAAGAACCCGAGGGCCAATACTTATTTTTTTCATCAATGCTAAAAACGGCGAGCTTCCCATCCAAATCGATTGTAGTCCCGAAATAATCTTTATTAGTCTTCGTTAGGTTATGGAATGAAAAATTTTCGACCTCACCTCTTGCTTTTTCATTAAGATAGTCTTTGTATTTTCGAACCAGTTGATTCGAATCAGGAAGCAGCGACCAATAGGTTATGGAAACCTCCCCAATTGGCTCACGAGCCTTGGCTACGTCTCTTAATATGTTATCTATTTTGTTTTGGAGTTGTATCTTTTCCCGCTCATTATCATTTTTTTCCTTTTTCGCTAATAGCAGTGTTGCAATCGTGGAGATCACAATTACAAAAACAGCCAGCCATCCCCAAAAGCTAAGGCGATTATTCGAAGTTTTAAACACATTGAGAATACCCAACACTCCTAGTAGGCCTGATAAAACTGGCAGCATGTCCTTTATGATATCGAATAAATATGCATCACCCATTTTTCGCCGCTACCTTTTAACACTATTATTTTGATAAAGATCCAATGATAATATCATTAATAACAGAAACATCATCAGCGTTAATACCCAGCAGCGGGCGCGCCTCGTACTGCACATCCCGGCTGTTGCGGTTTGGCCGGTCTTTTAGGCCGTACTGATGCACCCGCGCCATGCGCTGCACCTTGCCGGTAAAGTCCACAACCGCCGCACTGTCGCTGCCTTTGGCTTTCATAAAGCGATTGGTGCGCAGTTTGGCGAACATTTCACGCTTAATCCGACCTTTCTTGCCCCGCACCGGCTGGCGCTTTCGTGCCGAATATGGGGTGCCGTCGGGTGCCTGCTGGCGCTTGATGCGCTGTTGCTGACTTGTACGCAACTTTTTCGCAATCTCAGCCGCCATTTGCCGACGCGCCGCCGGTGACAGGCTGGCAATCAGACCGGCAAGATGTTCCTGCAGTGCGGTTAACTCACTCATCCCACTTACTCACCAGTTCACCGTTAACGTACAGCTCGACCGGTCGCGTCACCGGCTCTGGCAGCGGCGGTTCAGGGGCATAGCTGACATGCAGCGCACCGTCGACCTCTTTGACGAGCGTGCGCTCGGTGAGCCTCAGGCTGATACTGATATCGAGCGAATCGTCGTTATTGATATCAATAATCCAGGTGAATCCTTTTTCCCGACCGTCGTCGGTGGTCATAATGTCCGGCTGATGTTCACGCAGCCACGCCTGCACCGGCACGAATATCAAATCGAGGTCGCCGGTGAAGTCGGTCACCACCATGTTAAGCACGTACACCTTTTCAAACGACAGCGAGCTCGCCAATCGGGAATCGGTATGGCCGTTGTCGGCAAACAGGCGCAGCATATCGGGGTTATTCCTGAGCTGCGGCACGGCGTTAATCAGCGCTTTGCGCAGGCTTTTGTGCTTCTGCATCGAGTTCATCCTGACAGTGTTTGACGGTTTTGACCTGCAGCGCGCAGGCGGTCAGCGCGCCCTCAAGACGGCGGATATCCGCGCTCAGGTCGCCATTGGTTTTCGGGTCACTTCCCGGCATCGGGCAAAGGCTCACCCTCGGGCATCCGTTGACCACAATCACCGGCACTGGCGCAGGCGGTGCGGGTGTGCAGCCGACGCACAACGTCAGGCAGAGCAGCGTTATACCAGCGGCGAAAGGCTTCATTTTCATTAAGTAACCTCGTTATCGTCTGCTCGCGGCGGCTGGCCTCTGCGCTTGCCTTTGCGAGCTGGTCGCGCAGTTCCACCTGCGCGGATTCATTACGTCGGGCAAGCGTACCGGCAACACTGAGCTGATTTTTCAGCATGCCAATCGTCGTCTTTTGGTCGCTCGCGACACGGTTTGCTGTCTCAAAGGAGCGGGATAAATTGCCGTTCTCATGGCGCAACCACAGCAGCCCAAGCACGGCCAGCGCCAGCAGTGTTATCAGGATTTTCATGCCATTACCCCGCCAGCGGTGCGCCATACGGTGACAAGTTTGTCGAGGCTGTGCTCACGTTGTCCGTAACCGGCACCCGGTAACGACGCCCAAATATTCCGGCAACGTGAAATTGCTAGCTCAATACGTCCCGTCTTAATATCCTCAATGGCACCGCGCTCCCGGATTAACTGAATCGCAAGTTTGTCCTGCGACAACGGGCTGAAATCAGGCAATGCGAGCTGTTTCTGATAGTGCGGCCAGTAGAGATAAAGCTGCTGGTAACGACCCGATGCCGTGGATTTTTCGCCGCGTCGATTAAACACTTTCGCTGGTCTGCCATGTGCGAAAGGGTGGTCGCTGTAGTTGGTGAAAATTTCCGGCTTACCATCAAGGCCAGTGACAATGACGTCGTAACCACTATTTTTCGTTAGCGGATGCGTCGCCGTCCCTTCGGAATAGGCCAGCATTTCCAGAAACGCGGCGATATTCTGGTGAGTATTAATGACCGGCATCGTCGCCCCCTTTCTGTGACTTAAAGCGGCGCTGTATGGCGATTTCCACCACCTGATAACCGGCAATGCCGAGCATGGATCCAATCCCGCACACGGCAGGCAGTGACATATCAGGAAACTGCACCAGAACGACACCCGCGACCATAGAGACAAAACCGCCGAGCAGCATGCGCCCGACAAACAGGCGAGGGGTGATGGGCTCACCACCTGCCAGCACTTTTCCGACAACAATCATCACGCCAATCACAAACAGTGACAGGACGCCTTTTTCCCCTTCTGTCATGGTTTACTCCCAAAGGTTGATAGTTTCTGTTATGGGTGACGATGCAACGTCGGGCAGGTCAATCGCCGAGCCATGCGGCAGAATGACGCCCAGCTCAGACAGACCGGGATTAGCCCGCAGCACCGTCTCGACCACCCCCTCAGTGCGCCCGTAATACCTAGCGCAAAGCGCGTCGAGGGTGTCGCCCTGCATCGCGTAGACTTTCATCAGAGCTGCCCCACGATGCAGCGCGGCTTATCCTGCAGGCGCGAGACCGACCAGCGCATATCCCGCCACAGGTCATCAATCGTGGTTTCGACGCTGTCGGCTTTTTTGTCGCCCTTGCCGGTGGCCTCAACCCCGCGATAACGCTCATACAGGGTGGCGGTCGCCATCGCCGTCACGGCGCTGAGGTAGTGGAAAACACGCACATTCTCGCCGTCGATTTCCTCGGCATCAGGCACGTCGGCCAGTTGCTTAAACCCTGCTGCAATCTGGAGCTGTCGGTAGTCGTAAAGCTCCGCATTGGTTTCCGCCATACCAGTCTTGATGGCGTTGCGCAGTCGCGCATCGGAAACTGTCTGCTCAAGGCGCATCAGCTCACGCACGCGCTTAGGATCCACATCAGGGAAAAAGAACGTGTTTTTAATCACTGCGTCGCCCGTCTCCGGTGAGGGAATCACCACGCCCGGTACGTCCTGCGGTTCGTCGGGCTGATTCAGTATTACTGTCGTCATGACAACCTCATTAGGTTGGGCGGTGGACGCCGGTCGCCGTCAGGGTCAATGCCCGCTTTGACCGGCGTGCCGCCCGGCTCGGGGAGCGTTCAGTTAACCGGCGGTTTTGACCGCCTTTGGTAGACGCCCGCGCTTTGTTGCCGGTTTGGTGGCAGGTTTGCGCGTGCGCGGTTTAGTCTTTTTGCGGGGGGCCGCCTCTGGCTTTGGCTTCAATGCGCGCTCCAGCCGCTCAATCTCTTTGCGTACACCAGCATTGCGGTCGAGCTGCATCGCGCGCTGAAACTGCACCAGCGCTTCGGCGCTCTGACCGGCATCGCGCAGGGTCAGGCCGGTCACCTTATGCAGACGGGCGCGCACCATATCGGGAACGTCAGCGCTGTCGGTCAGGCTGAGGGTGGTCAGCAATAATGCGAGGTCGACAGGCTCACCGGAATCGCGCAGGCGCAGTACCGCAAGCGCCACTTCCTCAACCAGCATGTAAGGCGTGGTGCGACGATGGTCAGAGGTGAGGCCGTATTTCAGCGCGTAGGGCGCAATTTCCAGCGCGCCAGCAATCTCACCGGCATCGAGACGCCACAGCATGACGGTCATGACAATGTCATCCTGCGCACCACGGCCATCAGCCAGCACACCGGCGACCCACGGCGCATAGAACGGCAGCAGCTCGCGCTTTTTCTCGGCCTTACGCTCATTTGAACGTATGTTTTTTAACGTGCGGCGGTCTTCGGCCAGCTTTACCAGCATCTGCTCATAGGCGGTTGCATGGCGCAGCGGGGCTTGTTCCCGCTGCGCGGCTTGAGAGGCCGAAACCCGCATCATGTGACGCTGTGCGGGGCTCGTCATGGGCTTACTCTCCGCTTTCTGGTACTGCAGGTGCGGTGAAATCACCCAGGGTGATATTTTCCAGCAGGCACCCGGCGGCATACGCCTCGACCACATAGTCGATGTTCATCGACTCGTAGTTTTCCACACGGTCTTTTTTCGGGTTCTCATCAATGCTGCGGTGATGGCTCTCATCCATGAAGTAGACAGAGAGGTTTTCCAGCGTGGTCACGAATACCGCATTCGCCGGGAAATACGGCACACGCACGGCAGGCAGGTTGCCGATGCGCTTCTGGCTGATGATGATATCCGCCGCGAGCGACTCGGTGTTTTCCTGCTGCTTGTTCACCAGCGGGAAATATTTGTCGGCCAGCAGCTTACGGCCAACGATAGCAACGAGTTTCGGGTCATCCTGATAAATCTCGTCAATCAGGGTGTTGGTACCGTCCATCACCAGTGCGTCGAGGTTCTCATAGTCGCCATTCTTACCGACGCGAATCACGTCAGAAATAACGCTACCGCCCTCAGCGGTGATTTTGCTCATCACGCGCGCCGGGGCTTCGTTGCGGTACTTCTGCAGCCAGCCGACGGCCACATCTTGCAGCATCGGGTTTTTGCTGCGGTCTGAGGTGTCAGCACGGGTGGTACCGTTGAACCCGGCCATGATGAAATCGAGCGCCTGACGCTGGACAATGGCGTCGCGAATACGGCGCTGGAAGTCCTGGAAACGCGCCCACAGGTCGAGGCGTTTATAGGTCAGGTGGAAGTCAAAGTTAATCTGGTTGCACTCGTACTTGTTGGACTCAAGCGCGGTGAAATCTGCGGTCTGGCGCTCCTTGTCACCTGATGTGTCGGTCGTGCTGGCGATGGTGCCGGTCACACCGACGCCGATTTTCTCGCCCTTCATTTCTGCGACCGGCAGAATGTTAATCATCTGCAGAAATGCGGATGACGCCTGCACTGTGTTCATCAGCGTTTGCGTGACGGACGGCTCAACGGTGAATTTCTTGCTGACATCATCAACGCTGATGCCGTTCAGTTTGGCGAGCTGGGTCAGATAGGCATTGAACTTAAAACGGGTTTCCTGACGCATAGTATTTCCTGTTTGAATTAATCGGTTAGTCACAGCATCGGGCGGGGTTACCGCCCGGTTTAGGTCTGCGGTTTATCAGCAGTCAGTCAGCAGCTCATCGCCACCACCGCCGCTGGCTTTCGTGCGTCGCGGCTGGCTGAAACTTTCTGTTTTGTCGAGGGTGGTTTTCAGAGTGGAAAATGCCTGGCTGGTTTCTTCAATCTTGCCGGTCAGTTCCTGTTTGAAAGTGGCAAACGCGGTTTCCATAGCGGAAAGACGCTCGTCCTGTTTGGTCAGGTTAGTCTGCACATGTTCGCTGACGGTGGTCACCGCTTCATGCACATCATTCAGGCGCGCATCGTCGCTGACCTGCTTACGGCTGAAAATGGCTTTCACCTTATCCGCCAGGCTGTTGAGTACCGTGTCAGGAACGTCTTCAAATTCCAACTCGGCCAGCGTGGCAGCGGAAAAGACGTTTTCAGGGTTGGCCTTAAAGCGCTGCAGAGGGTTGTGTTTCGCGTTGCGGCAGAATTCGAGGTATTCAGTGCCGAGGCTCGCCGGGTCATCGGTGACCGCAAGACCGACGAGGTAGCATTTGCCGGTATTGGCAAAATTCGGCTGAATTTCCATTGAGGTGTAGACCTTCTGCAATTTTTTATTCATCGCAATCAGGTCGTCTGTCGGGGTGATTCTGGCGAACAACGCCCATTTGCCGTTAAGCGCAGAATCGTCGTCAATCTTCTCGGCTTTCAGCTCGACCACATCGCCTAAGCGTTTGAAATCGCCATCGGGAAAGAGGCCGCGAATATGCTCAAGGTTAATACGGCAACCGTAGACACGAGGGTCAAACGATTCGGCCATTTCCTGAATATCGTTACCGCTGATAATGCGGCCGTCGCAGGTGTCACCTTCGACGCCGATGCGAAAGAATTTTGAGACTTTTTTTGCCATTGTCAGGAGTCCTGAGGTTGGGGTTACTGGTCAACGCCAGTTTCCAGACTCAGGACACGCCAGACCACCAATGACGACTGGACAACCGCCCACACAACAGCACCTTAGCGAATCACTGACGGCCATTAAGTAGCCTTGCCCTGAATCCACTACGGCGAGGCATCAATGACCATTTCCACCGATACAACCTTGTTGCATGACCCGCGACGGCAGGCATCGCTGCTTTACTGGCAGGGTTTTTCCGTGCCACAGATTGCCGAAATGCTGCAGGTCAAGCGCCCGACCGTGCAGAGCTGGAAGCAGCGCGACTGCTGGGACGGTATCGCACCGATTTCCCGCGTTGAAAGCAGCCTTGAGGCGCGCCTGATTCAGCTCATCGCCAAGCCGCAAAAGTCAGGCGGCGACTTCAAAGAGATTGACCTGCTCGGGCGACAAATTGAGCGACTGGCGCGCGTTAACCGCTACAGCCAGACCGGCAACGAGGTCGACCTTAACCCCAATGTTGCCAATCGCAACAAGGGCGAGCGTAAGAAGCCGAAAAAGAATTTTTTCAGCGATGAGGCTATCGAGAAACTGGATGAATTATTTTTCGACCAGTCTTTCGAGTACCAGTTGCAGTGGTACCGTGCAGGGCTGGAACACCGTATTCGCGACATTCTCAAATCCCGACAGATTGGCGCGACGTTCTATTTTTCCCGCGAGGCACTGCTGCGCGCGCTCAAGACCGGTCATAACCAAATCTTTCTGTCGGCCAGTAAAACGCAGGCTTACGTGTTCCGCGAATACATCATCCAGTTTGCGCGACTGGTCGACGTCGACCTGACAGGCGACCCGATTGTCATCGGCAACAACGGCGCAAAGCTGATTTTTCTCGGTACCAATTCCAACACCGCGCAGAGCCATAACGGCGACCTGTATGTCGATGAAATATTCTGGATCCCGAATTTTCAGAAGCTGCGCAAAGTCGCCTCGGGCATGGCCTCTCAGAAGCACCTGCGCTCAACCTACTTTTCTACACCTTCCACGCTGGCGCACGGCGCTTACCCCTTCTGGTCTGGCGAGCTGTTCAACAAGGGGCGCAGCCGTATTGCCGACCGCATCGAAATCGACATCAGTCACAACGCGCTCGTCGGTGGCCAGCTCTGCGACGATGGCCAGTGGCGGCAGATTGTCACCATTGAGGACGCCCTTGCCGGTGGCTGCACCCTGTTCGACCTCGACCAGCTCAAACGCGAAAACAGTGATGAGGATTTTAAAAACCTGTTTATGTGCGAGTTTGTCGACGATAAAGCGTCGGTATTCCCGTTCGAGGAGCTGCAGCGCTGCATGGTCGACGTGATGGAAGAATGGGAGGACTTTGCCCCGTTCGCCGACCATCCGTTCGGCTCGCGTCCTGTCTGGGTTGGCTACGACCCGTCACACACCGGCGACAGTGCCGGGTGCGTCGTACTCGCACCGCCGGTGGTCTCGGGTGGCAAGTTCCGCATGCTGGAGCGTCACCAGTGGAAAGGCATGGACTTTGCTGCGCAGGCAGAGGGCATCCGCAAACTGACCGAGAAATACAACGTCGAATACATCGGCATTGACGCAACCGGCCTCGGTCTCGGCGTGTTCCAGTTGGTGCGCTCATTCTACCCGGCGGCGCGCGGCATCCGTTACACGCCTGAGATGAAAACCGCGATGGTGCTCAAGGCAAAAGACACCATTCGCCGTGGCTGTCTGGAGTATGACGCCGGTGCGACCGACGTCACGCAGTCGTTTATGTCCATCCGCAAAACTATGACCAGCAGCGGGCGCAGCGCCACGTACGAGGCCAGCCGCACCGAGGAAGCCAGTCACGCCGATATCGCATGGGCGACTATGCACGCCCTGTTAAACGAACCGCTTTCCGCCGGTAGCGGCATGCAGCCTAAATCTATTCTGGAGTTCAACTAAAATGGGTAAGCAAAAATCCCGTAAAGCCGCTGCGCAGAAGGCCAGCAAGCCACAACAACTTACCGCCAGCGCACCGCCAAAAACGACAGCGTTCACCTTCGGCGAGCCGGTGCCGGTACTCGATAAGCGCGATATTCTGGATTACGTCGAGTGCATCAGTAACGGCAAATGGTACGAGCCGCCAGTAAGCTTCTCCGGGCTGGCAAAGAGCCTGCGCTCTGCCGTGCATCACAGCTCACCGATTTATGTTAAGCGCAACGTACTCGCAAGCACCTACATTCCGCACCCGTTGCTATCCCGTCAGGATTTCAGCCGTTTTGCACTCGACTATCTGGTTTTCGGCAATGCCTTTCTTGAGCAGCGCAACAGCGTCACCGGCCAGTTAATCAAGCTACTGGCCTCACCGGCCAAATACACCCGGCGCGGGGTCGACGACTCGATTTTCTGGTTTGTGGAAAACTTCACGCGGCCGCATGAGTTCGCGCCTGATACCGTGTTTCACCTGCTTGAGCCCGACATTAATCAGGAAATTTACGGCCTGCCTGAATATCTCAGCGCGCTTAATTCCGCCTGGCTGAATGAAGCTGCGACGCTGTTCCGCCGCAAGTATTACCAGAACGGAGCGCATGCTGGTTACATCATGTATGTGACCGACCCGGCGCAGAGCGCGACCGACGTCGAATCGCTGCGCGAGGCGATGCGCAACTCGAAAGGGCTCGGCAACTTTAAGAACCTGTTTTTCTACGCACCCGGCGGAAAACCGGACGGCATCAAAATCGTGCCACTGAGCGAGGTCGCCACAAAGGATGACTTTTTCAACATTAAGAAAGCCAGCGCTGCCGACCTGATGGACGCGCACCGCGTGCCGTTCCAGCTTATGGGCGGCAAGCCCGAGAATATCGGTTCACTCGGTGACGTTGAGAAGGTGGCAAAGGTATTCGTTCGTAACGAGCTGTCACCCCTGCAGGACAGGTTCAGGGAGGTAAACGACTGGCTCGGCATGGAGGTCATCAGATTCAAAGAGTACACCCTCGACAACCCGGAATAATCCCCCTCAAGCCGCCAGCATGGCGGCTTTTTCATACCCCGCCATCATCACGCCTCAGACGCACCACACGCGCACGGCTACACCAGACCACCAACGAGCCTACAGCATCCACGACAGCGCCATCACGACGCGCTCAGAGGATAATTTTTATTATTACGCACCACCGCTGGCGCGCAATGCTTTCCCCGCCACGCCTGCCCGCTTTATGTGTCGGTTTTAATGCAGTTGCATGACTACTCTGGATCCGCGCCAGCTCTGACAGTATACGCTCAGAACTGGCACGGCTGGGGCATGCAAAAAAATGCACCTAAGGCATGCATCATTTACTTGTGTACTCTTTACGCATTTTTTTCGCTGTTAATTTTCGCAAAAATACCTTCTTGAATGAATCCAATGGATGACATCTTGTCATGCTTACCAACAAGAAAGTCTTCAAATTCTTTAAAGTGCCCTAGAATGCACTCTTGAATTTTATCAAATACAGGTGTGAATTCATTTGAGTTACTGAGAGAGGTAATTTTTGTTGCAAAATCTATGCTATCAACACCAAATGTATATGAGCCATCATCATTTTTTCTGAATTTGAAATCTATTTGGAAAGGCGACTGCGGGTAAGTATTAGAGTCTTTATAGACAGTCAATACAAATCCTAAATGCCAGAACCCATCATCCCCTAAATGAGTAGCTCCAGCGGGTGTATATTTCGTATTTAGTTTTTCATCTTTATCTAACGGGATTAATTTATATGTTTCTACATTATCAATACCAAGATAATCTAAATAATTTTTAATCACGAGACTAGAAAAGTTAAACGCAGCAAGTCGAGTATCAGAAAGTTTGTTCTGAAACTCAGTATATGCGCTGCACAACTCTGTAAACTTTGACATAATCCATCCTCTTTCGATTATATGTATCTAACGCCTCGCAGGCTCGTTGTTCAACCCCGCCAGCACGGAAAACGAGTTTCAGCACCGGCGGCGTTTGTCACTATATTATTTAATTGTCGAGTATCGAATCGACCTCACCCGTTCGCACGTTGACGCGCGCAGCTACGGTCTGTTTGACCACGCCACCATAAGCATTAGTGCCGCGAAACGTCGTTTTTACAATGGCATGCGGGTCTTTATTCAAAATCAGATGGTAGACCGTTGAAACATGTTTATAAGAGGAATCATCATTCATGCTGGCTTTTATCAGCATCTCTAACGGGCGATAAGAGCCATCCCAACCGCTGAAATTACCCTGAAATGCGTCAAGGTTGATTTTATTATTCAGAGATTGTGGATCCTTCTCGAAGTCGTTAAAACACCACCCCAACACATCACCGAGCTTTAACGCATCATCTTTAGTAAAAGTGTACTCACTCATACAGGCATAAAAGGCATCAGCAGAGCTGGCCGGTACACCTTTGAAGCCAACATATCCTTTAACGATATCGTGCCGGGTTTCTTTTGGCTCGTTGCGATATTCTTTGAGTGTTTTATCTGCGTACTCAAACGTTGGCGTAGCCGGTTCCGCTTTAACCGCCGGTACATCGTTTTTTGCCACAGGCTGACTTTTTTCAGTCGGCCATAAGATTGAGCCAATAACACCCAGCGCCAGACAGCCACCGAGATAAACCGCACTGGAGCGCTTACGGTTCGGCATTCGAACCAGCGACGGCTTGATTAAACCCACGATAAAAGCAAGAAAGAGCACCAGAGATAAAAATGCTATAACGGTATCCATGATTTTCCTTTGTTTGTAATCCCCATAAAAAAACAACCCCATGCTATCAAACATGGGGGCACGGTTTGTACATTTTTCAGGAACTAACGCCAGCTCTCATCCTCCCACACTTCCTGAAGGATACTATCAAGCGCCTCTCGATCTGAATCTTTATCGAATCCCATCAGCTCCACACCTGTCATGGATCCCTTTTTAACTGTAACGCGCGTTGACGGGAAAATAGACTGTACTCGCCTAGCCAATTCGCATTGAAAAGCATCAATCACCGGCTGGCCTATTTTTTGGTCTTTATCTAATATGATATTTACCCTCACCTCGCCCCCTCTTTTTAATCGTTCTTCAATAGGCGTTGGGGAGAAAACAACCGAGAAGGAGTTGTTTTTCATTAAGTTCCTTCTTGCTATCTCCGCAATTAAATTCAATGCGATTTCGCGGTCTCTTTCCTTACAAGCGCCTTCAGCCGTCAGACGCGCAATCATTTCGACCCGCTCAATCATAACGTGCTCGCTTAACTCTCTATCCACACAACCTCCACTACGAGATACTGTATAAACATACAGTAGCACGTATTAACAAAAGATGTGAAGAAAAAAATCACGATTAAATACGCTGTATGTACATGATATGGATAAATATTAAGGGTTACATTTTGGTTGTCATTTCAGCTAAAGCCGCCACACGATTGAGGATTTTCTTAGCTTTAACTTGGTGTGATGGCGCTGCAGAAAATATTTCGCCTTTGGCTGTTCCGCGTAGCCACTTACCGCCATAACAACTTTTACCACCCGCCATCAGATGCAGGGCTTCGCCCCGGCTAATTGCGATGCCGGTTGTCAGATGTATCTCGTCGATGGTTTTCGCTATAGCTGCATTTTGCTCATCCGTTCCGTGGATGAATTTTCGCCGTATTGCTGGCTTTTGCTTCCTGAGTCGGTTGGTCAGCTCTCGTCTCTCACGCCGACTCAGAGGTTTTGTTAAATCCAGTATCGGTGGATCGCTTTCGCTTCTCGTACAGTTATTGACAGAACTCCGAGAGGGCGCAGGAGCGCCCTTAACGTCAACGGCCAAATCAACGGCACGCTTCGGCACAATTTTCCACTGCGTTAGCCTGGTTAAAATCGGGGTGCCAGAACCTACAGAGGAATCGTACACGCCACGGATGCAGACGGTTTCCTCACCATACTGGTTAAACTCAGTGCGCGGTTCATACAGCGTGCGCACCTGCAAATCATCACGACGGACAAACGGACCACCCTGCGCATTGACATATCCAGCCCAATCACCGGCATCAGCGGCGTCATGAACGGCGGCAAACTCAATACTCAAACCGTGCGCGGTCTCGGTATCAGCGAGACGACGCAACTCACGGTAGACCGTCACAGGCGCACCGCCGATAAACTGAAATTGTCGGATGTGCCAGCGCGCCGCCCATGCTGAAACAGCGGGGGCTGTCTCTTTTAGGAACTCACCACTTTCGTCATCGGTTTCACCATCGAGAGCATAGCCGTCGATATTTTTGGAAATGTATTTAGCAACATAGCCGGTAGCGCTGCCCTTTTCCGGGTCAATGGCCTCGGCATGAAAACGTGCCTTTTTGGCCTTATCACTTCTCAGCTCGTGTCGGTCTTCCTCCCACGCATAATCGCGAATGATGAGGCGCACGCGCTCGACATCTTCCGGCAACATGAACATAAGCATGTGCCAGTGAGGCGTTCCGTCGTGATGAGGCTCGGCAACACGGATGCCGAAAATGCGGATTTCTTCCCGGTGTAGCTTAGCGCGTATGCGTGCCCATAGGCCGGTTAGATAGCTCTGCGTGTCCGACGGGCTGGCACCGTTCCATTTTCTATTACGGTAGCCCGCTTTGGTGGTGGCGTGATATTTAGACGGTGCAGTAAGGGTGTAAAACTCACCGACATAACCGAGCTCATTGCAGATGTTTTCAAACCCACGGATGCGGGTCATCAGCTCGCAGCGGCGTATTGCTGGATTAGCTACCGAGCCGTCGTATTTTTCAATCAGGCTAATGCGGTTGCCGTCTTCGTCTTCGAGATCCAGCCCCTTGAGAAATTCGCGCGTGCGGCGCTTTTGCTCGCGCCAGTCAGTCACGCAGTTTTTACTAGCATAGACGTGTTTTCTCTTACTGACGCTGCCAACGGCAATGTGCAGGTGTTCGCGCCACGCAGACGCAATACGACGTAAACGATCGCGCCACCAAACCTCATTAAACATACGCATTACTGCCGGTGCGATTTCATCCTCGCCAAAATATTTTTTAGTCACACGCTCCCATTTCGGCGGTGTAATGTTGAATTGCAGGGAAATAAAACCGGCGCGCATGTACCAGGTGTACAGCGTTTTGAGTTCGCTAAATCCGGTGTCATCAATATCAGCCAGTTCAGCACGAATGAAATTAGCTATATCAGCGGCCAGCAGGTCAATATCGGCGCGCGACATATCCGGGAGGCGGTTAAATCTGGCGACCATATTGACCATGCGTGACGCCAGATATTGCATAAGCTGGGTATCAAAATGACCATCGAAAACAGCGGCAGATACATTGCTGTTAATACCCACGCACTCGTATTTTTTTGCGACCAATTCAAGACGCGGCAATGCCTTTTTGCAGAAGCTGATTAAAAAAGCATTGGCTCGTTGACTGCCCTGATTTTTCTCCAGCACCGCAGCGGTTCGATAAACATCAAAACGCACGCACTCAGGCTGAAGAGAAAGCACCTTTCTCGCATGCAGCAAAGCCGCGAACATACGGTCGCGGCGATACTGTTGGTCGTAGGTAAGATATGGACTGGTTATTGCCGACCGTGGAGCATTCCACGGAAACGCGAACTGAACAGCCAATTCATACCCCCCGATAATGCTTAGATTTGAGCTCGTCGATTTGCTGACAGGTCACGCACAAATCCACGCCCGGAATAGCAATGCGGCGAGCTTCCGGGATTGGTGCGTCACATTTTTCGCAGAAAAAACGGGAAGGTGCAGCGATACGGCTGCGCGCTTTATTGATGTAGCGCTCGCGGTCTTCCTGCTCACGCTGTTGGGCTAAATCAATTGTGTCGGCCATTAGTGCAGCTCCTGTGATTCGTTCTCAAAGCGGGCTACTTCGCGGCGCAGAAGTTCGGCCGCTTCTTTGCAGGTCATATCTGAATTGGTAATGTGAACTGCCAGAGCTTCGAGACGGATTGAAACGGCAAGAGCGCGGTCTTTGCGCTCTTCTTTTTTGGCTTCTTTAAACAAAGACTCCAGCACGTGGTCGCCAGCACTACTCGGCGTTGATAAATAAATAGTTCGACTCATATATCCTCCTGATTTTTGGCAATAAGAAGCCCGGCGGGTTTACGCCAAGTAATTACGTTTAATTAATTAACTGTATCCAAATACAACAGCAGGTTTGCTTTTTAACTGCTTGATGATTTCGGCTTTTAATCCATCCTTAAATTCTTTGCAGCACTCCCACTCAGGGTCAACGCGAAGTATTGCGCCGTCGCGGGTTTTAATTTCAAAACCTTCCTCCATATTTGGAATCATGGCACCTAAAACAATTCTTAATTCATCGCGTGACATGTTTCACTCCTTTAATAACAAAGTGGACAATACGAACAATTAAAAAACCTGACGATTTCGGCGACTTTGTTTTCAGCCCTTTTAATAATTCGGACTGTGAGCGACTCGGATGCCAGCGCTTGCCGTCCTTACCTGCGATCCAGCCGTGTCCGTAGTTCATGCCAGGGCTTTGCTTAACAAGCAGAGACGCGAATGACGGTTCACCTTTCAGCATACGCACCTCAAATCAGACCAAACGATGCGCCAATACCGCTCATGGTATTGACCACACTCGACATAGCGGGATTAGTCTGCAGACGCGCATGCAGCGCCAGAGCCGACAATGACAACATGCGGATGCCAGAGTTAACGCTTTCAATCATGTTGTGCTTACGGGCAGTGGTCAGACGCTCATCAGATACCGCACCGCTCGCCAGCTCGCCGAGTTCACGCATTGCGCGCATAACGTAAGACTGCAATTTTTCTTTAGCCAGCTCATTAACCGGCACGCATGGTAGGCAATGAATCTGCGCCAGAAAACCATCAACGAGGGTCGAGTCTTCGGTCAGGTCAGTCAACAGCCACAATTCAGGCGGCGTAAACTGGTGAGGCTGTTCCGGATTGAGTTTGTTGCGTAACGTCTGAACATTCATACTCGCGCGCTCGGCCAGCTTCGCCATGTTGTGACGCTGCGCAAAAGCCCGGCACGCTTCGTCATAGTGGGGATGTTTGGAAATCTGAAAATCAAACATGCTGCATCCTTACAATTCACATAAAGTGAATTAAGCGCCGATGACGAGTTGAAAACGGGAATGCCCCAACGCCTTACGCAACTGCTCTTCTTTCCAGCGTGCGTAATAAATACGAATCGGGCCACCGGCTTTCTTGCAGCCTTTACGGATAGTGCGAGGTTCGATTGGTACGCAAGGATTGTCGCCGGTCGTCCAACGGTAAGCGGTACGTTCAGAAACACCCTCAAGCTCTGCGAATTGCTGCAGAGTAACGATAGGTGCAGGCACTTTGATGATTGCGATTTCAGAAGCCATGTTGCATGATTCCCATTTTGACAATGTTTGCAATCAATGGTCTCTGTTTGCCAACTTATGCCACTGATTGCCCGAATTAGCAATGATACTAATACCCAATCGAGTATTAGCAAATACCCAAAGGAATATATTTTGATACTTGATGCTCAGGTGAATAACGACGAGTTACTGGATAGAATTTGTCAAGTATATGGTTTTACTCAAAAAATCCAGCTAGCCCGGCACTTCAATATTGCCGCCAGTTCCCTACAAAACCGCTACACGCGAGGCACTGTTTCTTATGATTTCGCCGTACAGTGCGCACTAGAAACCGGAGCAAGCCTGCTATGGCTTCTTACGGGGCAAGGCTCTCAATATGATGGCAAACCGTCTCCAACGGCTCCGAAAACGATAGACTCATTCACTCTGAGTGATGGAAAACTCGAAGAAAATTCACCATTGAGTATTGATGCCAGTTTTTTTAGCAAGCAAATGTCAAAAGGTATTGCTGTTCGCGCTGATGGAAAGCTGCACTTCATAGAACAAGATGCCTCACTTTCTGATGGCCTTTGGTTGGTTGATATTGAGGGGGCTACCAGCATCAGAGAATTGACGCTCCTACCCGGCAAAAAGTTACACGTTGCGGGCGGCAAAGTACCGTTTGAGTGCGGGATAGATGAGATAAAAACGATTGGCCGTGTAGTGGGTGTATACAGCGAGGTTAATTGATGACTGTCCGTAAAAATCCGGCTGGCGGCTGGATTTGTGAGATCTACCCAAATGGTGCAAAAGGCAAACGTATCAGAAAGAAATTCGCAACTAAAGGCGAGGCTCTGGCGTTTGAACAGTACACCGTTCAAAACCCATGGCAGGAAGAAAGGGAAGACAGGCGCACGTTAAAAGAGCTGGTTGATTCATGGTATAGCGCTCATGGTATTACGCTGAAAGACGGCTTGAAACGCCAGTTAGCCATACACCATGCTTTTGAGTGTATGGGAGAACCACTCGCACGCGATTTCGATGCGCAGATGTTTTCCCGCTACCGAGAAAAACGGTTAAAAGGTGAGTATGCCCGTTCAAACAGAGTGAAAGAGGTGTCGCCTCGCACTCTTAACCTTGAGCTGGCCTACTTCCGGGCTGTGTTCAATGAACTAAACCGTCTCGGAGAATGGAAGGGTGAAAACCCACTGAAAAATATGCGCCCATTCCGCACAGAAGAATTGGAAATGGCCTGGCTAACTCACGACCAAATTTCGCAACTGCTCGGAGAGTGTAAACGACATGGCAACCCTGATTTAGAAGCTGTGGTAAGAATCTGTCTCGCCACTGGCGCACGGTGGTCTGAGGCCGAGAGTCTGAAAAAAAACCAGCTCGCAAAATACAAAATCACATACACCAACACGAAAGGTAGAAAAAACCGCACTGTTCCAATCAGCAAAGAGATCTACGAGTCTCTGCCTGATGATAAAAAAGGTCGTTTGTTTAGTGATTGCTATGGCGCATTCCGGTCTGCTTTGGAAAGAACAGGTATCGAACTACCGGCAGGGCAACTTACCCACGTTTTGCGTCATACCTTCGCCAGTCACTTTATGATGAATGGTGGTAATATTCTGGTTCTTCAACGCATACTCGGTCATACCGATATAAAAATGACAATGCGTTACTCACACTTTGCACCTAACCATTTGGAAGATGCTGTAACTTTGAATCCATTATATGTAAAGGAGATATAATATGAATTATACGAACACCCTCCCTCTACCAACAATTAATTTCAAGAAAATAATATTTAAATGTGGTAAAACCATACATCTTGGTGAGAATGATAAAATAATCATTGTCGGACCTAATAACAGTGGGAAATCACAGACACTCCGCGATATATTTGCAATTGCTGCACAAACAAGCGGATTTGAAAAAATAGTTGTCGAGGATGTTTTAATTAGTAAAAATCTTTCCCGATTTGAACTTGAAAAGTTTTTAAAAGAACACGCAGAATACATCCACCCGAATTATCACTATGGGGCATGGCGATTATATGAAGGATATATCAACCAATGGGATGGAAAATATTTAAACGGTCACCTTGCTGATGGCTTTATAAAGAACATTAGTGCAAAAGAAAGACTTGAAATTTGTGAGCAACAAAAAAGCGTATCCCCAAATGAACCGAAAACCAAACCTCAGCACATCTTATATGATGACGACCAGTTGATGCAAAAAATAAGCAAGCTATTTTATAAAGCATTCAATCAAGAGCTTATGTTTGATTTTAAAGGTGGCAGCAAACTCCCTATTCATATTGGAGAAATACCTAAAGGCGAGGAATTTATTGATAGGCAAACAAATCGTTATAGAGATGCAGTCAGAAAGAACCCACTACTTGATATGCAGGGGGATGGTGTTAAAAGCTATGCAGGCATTCTTTTTGAAACGCTAACAAGTAAGCACGATATGATTCTACTGGATGAACCAGAGGCTTTCTTGCACCCACCACAGATGAGAAAACTTGGTGAAACATTAGCTTCAGAAGTTAAGGGGCAAATGATTGTTGCCACTCATAGCAGCGATATTATGCGTGGGTTCTTAGAAGGTACAAAAGGAAATGTCAGAATTATCAGAATTCAAAAAAATGATAACGGAAATTTTATTCACGAAGCAAACTCCGAGGCTATAAAGGAATTATGGAGTAAACCTAACCTTCGTTTTTCGAATGCTCTTGATGGTATTTTCCATGAGCAAATTATTATTTGTGAAGATGATAGTGATTGTAGGCTTTATAATTACACCGCAGAGTGGTTGAAAAACAATAATAACCATCAACTACTGGATACATCATACGTCCCTGCCGGTGGTAAAGCAGCAATACATGGAATTGCATCTGTTTTAAGAAAAGTTGGCGTTCCTACAAAAGCTATTTTTGATATTGATTTCCTTTCTGATAAAAAATTGATAGAGGATACAGTAAAAGCTTTTGGTTCTGATCCTACCAACATTCTAAAAGAGTGGGGGAAAGTAGATTCATTTGTTCGAAATGGAATTAAGCCCAAAACCATTGAAGAAATCAAAAAAGAAATCGTTGAAATTATTAGCAAATCAAAACCTAATGAATTAAAGAAAAGTGATATTCAGGATGCCATGAAACAAGGACAAGCATGGAGCATTCTAAAACAAGCAGGTGCGGCGATATTACCTAGCGGTGATGCTACTATTGCATATGAAAATCTAATTTGCATGCTAGAAGAAATAGGTATCTATATTGTTCCTGTTGGTGAAATTGAGCGTTTTAATAAAAAAATTGGGGGGCATGGTCCAAAATTTGTGTCAAAAGTTCTTTCAGAACATTCACTTGATGAAAAGGAGTTCAATGACTTAAAAGTATTTGTTGAAAAAGTCCACAAAGGACCACATTCAGTTTTAGATACTACTCCAATTGATGGCGATAAAGTGGCGATAGAAATGGCGGATAACGAGTAAATATTGGCAAATATTGGCAATCTATGTCAATGATAAATAACGCAAACTATTGATTTTCGGTTGTCCCTGTAGGAACTCATAATCGCTTGGTCGCTGGTTCAAGTCCAGCAGGGGCCACCAGATATAGCAAAGGCTGACGAGAAATCGTCAG
>ENA-OWOI01000089-OWOI01000089.1-gut-metagenome-genome-assembly--contig:-NODE-89-length-31364-cov-5.261834_pt1 | contig 31364 bp, 26 predicted proteins | sample MGYA00248258_ERZ651800 | MGnify/ENA primary metagenome ERZ651800 (study PRJEB26908, sample SAMEA4031704) | gut metagenome | biome: gut; feature: normal infant; material: stool | place: China | collected 2015 ...
TCTTGGTCGGCTACTGTTTTAATATTTTCGCCGGAGTATTTATCGTCAGACTCTGTACCTTCACCTTTGATAGTAACTTTTTGGCCTAGATTACGGTGGAATTCACCTGTATTACCAGCAAAATCCATACCTTTTTTCGTGATTTCATCACCTAAGTTATTAATCTTATTATCTAAAGATTTGTGAGATTTTTGCAATTGGTCTTCTGTAGCAGCACGACCGCTTGTGATATTGGCAGGATCCCAATCTTTGTTTTCCAAACCTGTCACATAACCGTCTTTACCATCAACAGATACCTTACCTGCTGCAATCTTACCATCTTTACCGTCAATAGTTACCTTGTCGCCAGCTTTAATTGTACCGTTTTCACCGTCAATTGTTACATTACCGGCTTTGATAGTACCTTTATTGCCATCGATTGTAACCTTGTCACCGGCTTTGATTGTGCCTGCAGTGCCATCGATGGCGATTTGTTTCTTAGGATCAGATCCCAATGTCACTTGGTCTTTAAGACTTACTTCATAGTTTTTGGAACCATTAGCATTGTCGCTTGGTGTAACCTTAATGTTATCGCCTGCTGTTACCGTCGTAGTCGCAGCTGCTGTAGCTTGATCTAATTGGGATTTATTAACCGCATCTTTAGGATCCGTACCGTCGGCTACATTCGTAATCTTATTACCTCCGTTATTGAGGCCGTCCTTTGTGAGGCTCACCTTATTACCGCCGGCAGGATTGATTGTCATACCGTCACCGTTGATAACAGTGTTATTACCACCGTTTGTGAAAGTTGTAGATGTTAAACCCTGTAATTCTTTCGCCAATTTTACATTTAATGTACCGTTACCGTCGGATACAACACCGATATTATTGTCGGATAATTTAGCTGCATCAGCACCGCCTTTGATAGTTACGGTATCACCTAATTTTCTGTTGCTTACGGCACCGGTATCACCGGCAAAGTTCAAGCCTTTTTCAAGAGTTTTATTGATATCGGAGATATCCTGTTTATTCTTATTGATGTTCTGCGTATTGTTGGCGATATCTCCGGCATTTTTAGTGATGTTCTGTTTGTTACCCGCAATATCCTGTTTATTTTTGTCGATGTCGGATCTATTCGTATTAACTTTGTCGTTAACCTTCTTCAACTGATCTTCCGTAGCACCACGACCGGATACAGCCACCGGATTATCCACATTCCAATCCGTGTTCGTGAGACCGGTTACATGACCTGTATCACCATCTACAGTTACAGGGTTGGCAGCACCGACATTGATTTTATTGCCTAAACCGACAGTAAATTCCTTACCGCCATTCGTATTCGTACCTTCCGTTACGGTTACATTCGCATCCTTTGCTTTCACAGTGGATGCCTTCGCAGTACCGTTGATAGCTTTTTGTAACTGACCGTAGTTAACTGCATCATTAGGATTACTACCATCCGCCACGTTGGTAATCTTCTGATTGTTCGCATCAATACCGTTCGGCGTTACATAAGTCTTACCGCCTACAGTCAAGCCGTCATTGTTGATAGTCGTACTGCCGGCAGTAACGCTTTCTAGACCGGTTAACGTTTTCGCCAATTTTACATTTAATGTATCCGTTCCGTTGGATACAACGCCGATATTATTATCAGATAGTTTTGTCGGATCAGTCACACCACCGACAATATTCGTCTGTTCACCAAATTTACGAGTAAATTGATTAGCTGTAGCCGATGCAGCTTTCACATCACCGGCATATGCCACGCCCTTATCCATCTCCGAAGTAACTGCATGCAATTGACTGCCGTTGATAGCATCCGTAGAAGTAGCGGAAATACGACCTGCCGCTACATTAGTAACTGTCCGTTCCATGCCTGTCTTGCCGACACTTACGGTAGATGCCGGATTAATACCTGCAAAGTTATGTACAGCCCCGTTAATGGTTGCGGAAGGTGTCGCTACAGCTGCTGCCGTTTCAGAACCGGTCCCCAGAGCTACAGCGCTTTCATTATCTACCTTTGTATTATTACCGAGAGCCACAGCATTTTTCGCTGTCACGGAAGCATTGTTCCCGAGAACCATAGCCCCATCAGCGGAAACATTGGAGTTACTGCCCACTACATAAGAATTATCGGCCGTAATACTGTTCTTATAGCCGAATGCACCGGACATATTACCTTTAACAGTACCGTCTGTAACAGTTGTAATTTTATCCTGATCGGCACCTGCACCACTACCATTTGCTTCCGTCGTAGTCATAACAGTAGCGGAACCGATGGTATTTCCTGCACCGATAGCATACGCCTGATTACCGTAAATCGTATTCTTGGAACCAACAGCAGCAGACTCTTTCCCGGATTTAGAACCGTCTTTCATATCTAAACCGACCTGGTTCGTATCACCGATAGAGGATGAACGATCACCGTAAGCACCAACCTGCGTACCAAGAGCAAGAGAATTTGTTCCCCAACTACGTGTCATGATACCGATGCCGGTGCTGGCTACACCTTTAGTCAAAGAGTTGATACCGATTGCTGTAGAGCCTGTACCATAGGCTTCGCTCAATGTACCGATAGCCGTAGTTGCATCACCGATAGCCGCCGTATTTGCATATTTACCTTTTACATTAATAGATGCCGAACCAAGAGTGCCGGCGAATTTATCTTCAATTTCCTTGTTAAAACTCTTTTTAATACCGTTTCCTGCAGCCAATTGAGGCACAGCTGTTTCCAATTCAGTACGAGCCATATCGATATCATCACCGCCGATGGCAACAGATGAATTACCGATAGCTCTTGTATCTGCACCGAGAGCAAGAGACTGTGTACCATAAGTTTTCGCAGTGCTGCCGATAGCTACACCTTGCGCATATTTAGGGTTAACAGTACCGCCATCATTCTTAATTTTTACATTTGTTTCCGCAGATGCACCGATAGCCACATCACCACGAGCACCGTAGGAAGCAGCATCCGCCCCCATAACAACAGCACCGGATCCAGGATTACCATGTTCCTTAGAAGCAATACTTTTTGCGGAACGACCAATAACGATATCCCCGTTTTCCAAAGCTTGTGCCCCTTGACCTATAGCCACTGTACTTGTCGGGATATTCGTGCCTACAGTACTTTCACCAGCTGCTTTTGCACCTGTACCGATAGCAATAGAATTAGTACCCTGAGCATTTGTGCTATCACCAATTGCGATACCACCGTCATTTACAGCTTGTGCGCCGATACCATTTTTAATCGGTGCCCCCAAAGCATCGGTCGGAATCATAACGCCCGTCAACATAACGGCAACCGCTGTAACTCCTACCATTTTAGAAAATACAACCGACAAAGAAGACCGTTTCGTCATGTTCTTTGCCGTTTCCGCTACGACTACGTAACACCCCTTTGTACGATTCCAAATTACTTTAAAAACTCGATTCATCAATCATACCCCTTACCTACTGAGCTATCGGTAAAAACATCATCCGTCTGCATTTCCACACACAGCAAACATAATTTGAAATAAAAAAAGAAATGATAGAGACGGGTGATCATCTATACTTCCAACACAACGATAATATTCAGATTTACGACCCGAATATTGTATTCTTGAATGATTATTCATCTTACTCTCACCCTTGGCTACACAATATCAAAAAAATTCTATCTTGTAAACATCATTTTCATGTTTTCTTCATTTTTATATTTTAATTAATAAATTTAATAATTAAGATAAAGAGTCTTCATTTTACGGGCATTTATACGATAAAATTTTCATTATATTTAGTGATAAACATTCCACAAAATAAAAAACATCCCATAAGAAGATATACAAAAATCATCCCATATTCATGAAATATTAATTTTTACATAATTTTTCACGCGACCGGACATGACAAATGTATACCATACATATGTTAGACTACATATTAAACTACATATATCAGACTACATACACATTACAATATATACATATACATTTACATTTACATTTACAATAACTATCGCATATCTAATAAAGCAAAAAGCCGAGGCTCTAAGACCTCGGCTTTCACCATAACCCCTGTAAAATACAGGGAAGCATCCATATGTTTAGACTAGTAAATAATATATGTCCAGGAAAATGGGTACATATCATAACACAACTATCCACTTTATTTTTTAGTTTATAAATCTGTGATTAACTCTTAGTATGATTGTTACTCACAACTATTAATTGCAATCTACCACTCATTGTTATTTACAGCCCATTGCTATTTATCGCTCTTTAGTTTTGACTGAATAATTTGTTCCACCATAAGTGCTGTACCCATGGTCAACGCTATAGGGAACAACATTTCTACAGAAAATCTTGAAAGCTCAAGCATAAATACACATGAGGTCATAGGCATTTTTTGTGCAAGTCCTAAAAATGCTACGGCACCGATAAAGGCAGTCATCCCCAATGATATAGGAGCCACGGCAATAGACCAAAAAGTACCAAATACTATGGCTAACGTACTGCCCAACATCATAGATGGAGTAATACGACCACCATACGCACCTGCTGCTAATGCGAGTAATACTGCTGCCCACTTAGAACCAAATAATCCTAATGCATAAGTCCATGTAATATCATTGGTAAAGGTTAATTCGTTCCCGGCCTTACCATTCCCAAGTATTTCAGGAAAATACATAGCTAACGCACCAATAAGTGTAAAGGCTACGATAGATATGGGGATCATAACAGGACTGCTACGATGAATAGCCGGTAACTTACTTTGTGTAATATTAAATAAAACTACACCTAAGGCAACAATAGCACCCAAGGCAATGGAGAATTCAACATAATGACTACCCAAGCTAGGTTGAGCCATTGTATATTGAATAACATCCCCTACACCTGCCTGTCTCGTTACAAAGGTTGCTAATCCACAGCATATAAGAGCAGCACTCATAGCGCGTATATTCCATGTAAGAAGCAATGTTTCCAACGTAAAAATCGCTGCCGATAAAGGTGAATTATAAACGGCCGCAAGACCAGCACCTGCTGCACAAGCAATCAATAGTTGGCGGTCTTCTTGTTTTATATCAAAATGTTTAACTAAAAAAGTTGTAATCCCTGCACTGGCTTCACGTGGTGCGACTTCTCGACCTAATGGTGAACCAATACCTACTGTAATAATTTGTAAAGTTGCATGTAAAACAGTAGTAATAGGATTCATATCCATCTTACCAGATACAGCCGTTTTAATATCTACAACACCTTTACCATATCGGTGAATAAGTACCCAACCGACACCGCCTATAAGACCGCAAATAATCAGTGGTATCAATCGCTCTACTGGAGATACACGAGCTACAGCAGCGCCAAAACTCATATGATCAGCAGCAGAATAATGATATACAAAGTGCTGAATACCATGTAATAAATGTGTATAAGAAGCCCCTACCAATCCCGCTATAAATCCAACGATAATTATGAGGCCTATTAAACGTTTATCAAATGCCATACTTACTCCATTGCTAATACGACTTCGCCTATTTCTAATGTTTTCTTAACATCTATAATACGTTGATTAGATGATCCTCTAAATCGCAATGCGGGATCTTTGAGTTCATCTACAAAGCGACCATCTACGAGAATATCAATTTCATGTAATAAAGCGCTTCTCAACTCATCTTCTAAGATATCATCTATTGTATAACCTGAATAGGCCCAAATTTTCTTTTCTGGTACCGCCGCACGAACTGCCCGCACCACCGGCAATAAACCTTGTACATTTTGGAACGGTTCCCCACCTAACAAGGTTAAACCTGAGCATGTTGGACTTTTCACATAGGATACAACTAAATCAGTTTCAGATTGAGTCCACTCCTTACCGGCATTAAAATTCTGGTATTCTTCATTAAAACAGTTATAGCAACAATGTGTACAACCAGTTACGAATATAGATGTACGAATACCTTCCCCATTGGCAATATCATATTGTCTTATTTGCCCATATCTCATAATTACCTCCATAATAGTGATTATCAACTTTGATTAACACCATATAGATATATTTCTATTTCTTACAAACGCAGTAAAAGCTGTGCCTTAAGCACAGCTTTTACCATGTATTTATAGAAACTATAATTCTAATAATTTTAAATGTGCATTACACGATCTTTGATTTCTTTCGTACGCCCTTCATTCCAGAAATTTTCACCTAGGTAACCACATGTACGACGAATTACAGTTAATTTATCGCGGTTTGTATTGTGGCAACGTGGGCATTCCCATTCATTATTCTCGTTTACCTTAATTTCACCATCAAAACCACATTCGTGACAATAGTCAGACTTGGTATTGAATTCAGCATAAGAAATATGATCATAAATATATTGAATCATAGTCAAAACAGCTGGGATATTATTAGTCATATTCGGAATTTCCGCATAGGAAATACAACCGCCAGTCGATTTCTTTTGGAATTCAGATTCAAAATTAAACTTATCAAATACATTGATTTCTTCACGAACATTAACGTGATAGCTATTAGTATAATATCCTTTATCGGTGATATCTTCAATTACACCAAAGCGAGCACGATCTAGAGAAGAGAATCGATTTGTTAAGCTTTCAGCAGGTGTACCATATAAACCAAAGCCAAGATTATGTTTATCATGCCATAGATTGATAGCATCATTTAAACGATCCATAATTTTCATGGCGAATACACGACCTTTTTCACCTGTGTTAGACTCACCAGTAATCAATCGAGTTGCTTCATAAATACCGATGTAGCCAAGAGAAATCGTTGCATAACCACCAGTAAGGAAACGACCGATTTTTTCTCCTTTTTTTAGGCGCGCAATAGCACCGTGTTGCCAATGAATTGGCGATACATCACTCACTACATCCTTTAATAAGTTGTAACGTAATAGTAATGCTTTTTCAGCTAATTCAAGACGTTTATCTAAAATTTCAAAGAATCTTTCTTCACTACCGCGAGCTAAGATGCCAATTTGAGGTAAGTTCAAACTTACAACGCCCATATTAAAGCGACCATCAAATTTATAGTTCCCCTTTTCATCCTTCCAAGGAGATAAGAAAGAACGACATCCCATTGGGCTAAATACATTACCTTCATAGTTTTCCTTCATCTTCTTAGCGGAAATGTAATCTGGGTACATGCGTTTAGCCGTACATTGTGCAGCAAGTTCAGTTAAATAGTAATATGGACTATCAGGCGTTACATTATGTTCATCAAGAACATAAATCAATTTAGGGAATGCTGGCGTAATATATACATCAGCTTCATTTTTTACACCCTTAATACGTTGGCGCAAGATCTCTTCTGTAATAAGAGCAGCCTCTTTAGCGTATTCATAATCAGGTTTAAAATACATGAACAATGTAACAAATGGAGATTGACCATTTGTAGTCATCAATGTATTGATTTGATATTGGATAGTTTGGATGCCATCCTTAACCTCTTTACGCGTACGTTTCCACGCAATTTCACGGGCTTTTTCCATATTTGGTTCCATCCCGTAAATCTCAACTTGTTCTTCAATAACATTGTTAAGGATTTTTTCGTAAGATTTACGTACGAATGGCGCCAAAATGCGATCGATACCATTAATACTTTGACCGCCGTATTGACCAGATGCAACTTGGGCAATAATTTGCGTTGTTACTGTACATGCAACTTGGAAGGATTTAGGTGTATCAATTTTCTTACCATTGATAACCGTACCATTTGTTAGCATATCTTCCAAATTGATCAAGCAACAGTTAAACATAGGTTGGATAATGTAATCCATATCATGGAAATGGATAGCACCACTATCATGGGCTTCTAAAATATCTGTAGGAATTAATTTACGGCGAGCGATATCCTTAGATACTTCACCAGCGATTAAATCACGTTGTGTAGATACAATGGCAGCATCCTTATTAGAATTTTCATCGAGAACGCTGACATTACTGCGATCTAATAAACCGATTACATCATCATCAGTAGTATTTTGACGACGTTTAAAAGCTTGAACAGCTTTGTAACCTTCATAGGCACGTGCCGTTGCAGGATTATGATACTCAATCAACTTATAATAAACTTGATCTTCAATAGCATAAATTGTCATGTCTTTTTGGAGCTTTGTAGCATATTCTTCAATTTCATCAGCAATACGCTGTGCCAACCCCTCTTCGTACAACCCTGTACTACTATGCTCAGCTTTTTCTATAGCCAAAGCAATCTTATTCTTATCAAATGGTACCTTTGTACCATCCCGTTTAATGACCTGCAACATATTGGCAACCTCCCCATTTTGTTACCGCTGAAATATATGTTAAGACATAGAAAAAAGTATGGAAAACCATACTTTTTATAAATTTATATGTAAAAATGTAAAGAATTATGACTAAACTCTCTATTTTTACCGCTAACTCAGTATACTATATATGGTGGTTGTTTTCAAGAACAAATACAATATAAAGTAAAAATAGGCTCTTTTAGCCATGCCAATACAGCATGAATAAAAGAACCTATATAAATTATAATGTAAAACCAAATAGACGTGTCAAGAAATTGGATTTTTGACCTACCCAACTAGAAGGAACCGCTGGATAGAATGTGCGATCAGCTAAAAGATCGCGTTCATTGAGATGAATATTCGGCAACAAATCTTTTTTGTACGTACTATCTAATTTAGAAATAGCTTCTACGTAGCCTTGATGTGCTTGTACATCACTTTCATTACAGTAACCAGTACCAAAGAAGTGAATTAGACCATTGCGATATAATTCAATAGCTCTATGATAGTTAGCATTGCTATGATTAAAGGAAGCCATATTACATTGAATTAGTATCCCTTTATCTACCCATTCCAACAATTGCTCTGGTTTAGTAAACAATTGACGATGTGTCTCTACTTCACTAATGATAGGAACAATCCCCATATTAAGCAAAGCTAGCAACCATGCATTAATGTGATGGACTTTGCTATTTTCAGGAATGGACACTAACATAAAATGGCTATTTCCCAATAGATATTGATTGCGATGAGAAGCAATATATTCAATCATTTCATCACAAAGCAAAACTCGAGCACCACCATGAATAGTTACATCCACTTGTTGTTCCCCTACAGCAAGCTTCACATCATTCAATGTTGTTTCCATCTCATCCCATGTATTCATATCCATAGATACGGTTACATCAGGTGTACTAAAAATATCTGTAATACCTTGTTCAGCCAAAGATTTTATCATTTTTACTGATTCTGCCATTGTTTGTGGCCCTTGAGGCCCTAACACAGCTGGCAAAATGCAACCATGTAAGTCAACCACGCGATTCATATTCTTTCCCTTCTACTTACGATAATCCCTTACAGAAATCGTTCTCTTTATAAAGTTCATGTTTATCTCATTTATTTTTCATTTTCTATTCATGATTATATCAAGGGAAAAGTGGCTTGTACAGTGGTTTTTATATAAAAATAGATAAATTATAATATGTTCATTTAATATATTTTTTATATTTTCATGTTATCTTCATTAAAAATACCTCATAATCGCTAAGATTATGAGGTATTTTTACATATTTGTATATTATTAACAATTTAATTTTTAAATGTACTTCGTTTATACCTGATGTAATGAACTAGCTTCACTACTAGAATACCAATAACAACACCAACAGTATCAATCAAAATATCAGAAATCTGAGAGCTACGCCCTGGTGAAAACAATTGTATAAATTCATCAAGACTAGCTATCAACATGCCTAAACCTATGGTCTTTATTACGGTACCGTATGTAATATATCGACGTAGAATCGTATATAAAACACCACCAAGGATTGTAAACTCTGTAAGATGGGCTAACTTTCGAACAATCCTATTCAAGGTCCATATATTTCCATGAAAGCCTAACTTATTTACTATAGGAGCAAAGATCTCTGCAAAGAGCAAGCTAATTCCATCTGAAGATCCGCCATTTTGCATCGAATTATCCCATATAAAAAATACAATTAGACCTAATAGAATATATAGTATCCAACGTTTCATATTACTCTCCTAAACGCCATAATACATATCTATCTTAATCGCGGTCAAAAATATCTCTTGTATAAACTTTATCCTTCACATCTTCTAAGCTCTTATCCCAACGATTAGCGACTATAACGTCACTAACACGTTTAAAATCTTCAAAGTTGCGAATAACAGGTGAATTAAAGAAATCTTCTGCATCAAGAGTCGGTTCATAAACAACTACGGCAATCCCCTTTGCCTTGATACGCTTCATTACACCTTGAATTGCAGATGCTCTAAAATTATCAGAATTCATTTTCATCGTCAAGCGATAAATACCAACAATTTTAGGATTCTTCCCTATAATAACATCTGCAACATGATCTTTACGCGTTCTATTAGCATCTACAATAGCAGAGATTAAATTTTGTGGAACATCATTATAGTTAGCTAATAATTGCTTAGTATCTTTTGGCAAACAATACCCACCATAACCAAAGGATGGATTATTATAGAAGTCTCCAATACGAGGATCTAAACAAACGCCATTGATGATTTGGCTTGTATTAAGGCCACGAACCTCAGCATAAGAATCTAACTCATTAAAGTATGCAACGCGCAATGCCAAATACGTATTAGCAAATAATTTAATCGCTTCTGCTTCCGTAGAGTCTGTATATAATTGAGGTACATGTTCCTTAATAGCACCATCAGCTAATAGTTGTCCAAAACGGCGGGCCCGTTCAGAGTCTTCCCCTACCACAATACGAGAAGGATGTAAATTATCATATAAAGCTTTACCTTCGCGTAAGAACTCTGGAGAGAATATCAAGTTCTCTGTATTAAATTCCTTACGCATTTGAACGGTGTACCCAACTGGCACAGTGGACTTAATAATCATAACAGCATCTGGATTAATATCTAATACTGTTTTAATAACTTGTTCTACAGAAGAGGTATCAAAAAAGTTCTTTTGAGGATCGTAGTTAGTAGGCGTTGAAATAATAACATACTCAGCACCTTTAAAAGCTTCTACAGGATCTAATGTAGCTTTAAAGTTTAACTTCTTAGTAGCTAAATACTCCTGCAATTCCGCATCTACAATAGGCGACTCTTTGCGATTTAGCATTTCAACCTTTTCAGGGATAATATCGAGGGCCACCACTTCATTATGTTGTGCTAATAAAACACCGTTTGAAAGGCCTACATAGCCTGTACCAGCAATTGCAATCTTCATTTATTTGCCCTCCGTCATGTAAAACTCTTTATACCATATAGCAAATTTCCGTAACCCTTCACGTAAAGATGTATTTGGCTTGAATCCAAAATCTTCTTCTAGAGCACTTGTGTCTGCATAGGTAACAGGTACATCGCCTGGTTGCATCGCCACTAATTCTTTATGTTCTTCAAAATTATAATCCTCTGGTAATACGCCCGCAGCAACTAATTCTTCAGATAGAATACGCACAAAATTAAGTAAATTTTCAGGATGACTATTACCAATATTATAAATAGCATACGGAGGAACCGGTAAACCATCGGCACCGTTGCGACGTTCTGGAGCCGCACACATGACCTTAGATACGCCCTCTACTATATCATCGATATAGGTAAAGTCACGTTTACAGTTACCATAGTTAAAGATTTTTATAGTGCCACCGTTCCGCAACGTATTAGTAAAGCCAAAGTATGCCATATCAGGACGACCTGCTGGACCGTACACAGTGAAGAAACGAAGCCCTGTACTAGGAATGTTATATAACTTGGCATAAGAATAAGCCAATAATTCATTTGATTTTTTAGTAGCCGCATACAGAGAAACTGGGTTATCTACTTTATGCTCTGTAGAGTATGGGATTTGTTTATTCGCACCGTATACGGAAGAAGATGATGCATAGACTAAATGCTCTACTCCACTTTCACCGTTATCATACGAATGACGACAAGCCTCTAATATATTGTAGAAACCAATAATATTAGACTCGATATAAGCATCTGGGTTTGTAATAGAGTAACGAACACCAGCTTGTGCTGCTAAGTTAACAACAACACGTGGTTTATAAGTAGAAAAGATTTCTTCAATAAAAGCCTTATCTGCAATATTACCTTTTTTAAAGATCCACGTATTTTTATTATCTTTGCTCATCTCATCAATTTGTTGCAAACGATAATCCTTTAAAGCCACGTCATAGTAATCATTAACAGAATCTATGCCGATAATTTGAGTTCCTTCTGCTTCAGATAAAAGGGACATAACAAGATTAGCCCCTACAAATCCAGCGGCTCCCGTTACTAGGATCACCGTATTGTTTAAATCTACATTTTTTGAAAGCATATGTACTCCTTTCATAGTTCTGTTAATTATGAGCGTCTTACTTTACTTAATAATTTATCAACGCCAGAAGTGATAATAGTGCGCTCAGATGGTATGAGATATAAGATAACCACATACAATACAACGCATAAAATCATACAAGCTATAGTCCACCATACCGCATCATATAAATGTAAAATACTATACGCAAGAGCACCAATAATAGATGCAGTAATTAGATATACACCTATATTAGTAATTACTCGAAGGGCACTCATATGTATAAATAATGCTAAGAAAATCATAGCAACCATTAACATTTCCATGCGTACTATTGAGCGAGCATAGACAAATGTACTAAAGTCATACTGAATACAAATATAAATGACCGGTATTAATACAACTAAATGTAATATTTGAGTCCAGAATGATAAATTAGGAACTCCTTTTGCACGGAATACTTCAGAAATCAAATTCGCTGTTACTGTCATAATAGCGGAACTCAAGGCCCAAGATCCCAATACAATACCTGTTAACTTCCATTGTGGTCCCAATAAGAGATCAACAACAAAGTCTTGGAATACAAACAAGCCTATCCCTATAGGTACTAAAAAAAGAGCCATATAGCGTTGGAAGGTAAAGAATGTATTGGAAAATGCCTGTTCATCCTGTTGAACTCGACTTAAAGCGGCAAATAATACAGGCGCTAAAGATGAAGTAGCCATGGCCATAACAGTTGTAACAATAGCCATAGGCATTTTATAGATCCCCAAATAATAGGCGTCTAAAAAACGACTAATAATGAAGGTATCCACCCAAGCCGTAAGCCATATTGAAAAGGCCTCTGCTAAGGACCATGCACTATAGCTAAACATGTTCATAAAGACACGCCCACTAAAGAATAAATTGATTTGATTCCTTCGACTATTTAATAAGGCCAAAGCCGTAAATAATTGAGCTCCTAACATACCGGCGATCAAAGACCAGTAATCGTATCCCATGAGTGCCATAGGTATCGATATCACTATAGGTGTCAAAATAGTTATAAGGCGAATATTTAGGAGAAACTTAAAGTTAAAGTCCCTTCTATACAAAGCCATCTGCACACTGCTAAAGGCAGATAAAGGTATCATTGCCCCCATTATGGCTAGCGGTATGCCTAAACCATCGTTGCCAACTAATACGGCCAATTCATCACGACCGACTATAATGGCCCCCCATAAGAGTAAAGAAAGAACTAAGTTAGCAATAAAAGCTACATCTGTAGCCTCCTGTTTTTCTTTATCACTTTGAAACTCATGCTGTACAAGAAATTTTTGGAATCCCGCATCAGCTAGCATTTCTGCAAAGGATATAACCATCATAATTGTTGCTAATATACCAAACGCCGTAGGTGCTAGCATATGTGCCAATATTATATTTGTTAGTGGTGTAATAAGCTTTGCTAAAACCTCTGTTATGACAGACCATTTAGCAGCAGCTACTATTTTTGTATCCATTATTTTTTATTGATATTCTTAATGCCCCGCAAGAATAATTCATGGTGAGCTTCACATTCTAAGTAGTTTTGAATTGCTAAATAACTTGTTTTGCCTAATAGGAGTTGCATTAATTTTCGTCCAAATAATCCATTTATTGCGCGGATAATAAAGGATCTACCTAAAAATTCACGCAAATATCGCTTTACATGTGTATCAGCAAAATCCTTATATGCTTGTACTACGAAATGAGGATCGTTAATAGCTTCACTGCGCTGATTGTATGAATCCATAGTTTCAGACGCTTCTGATTCAGTAGCCAAACGGGTACCCCTTTCAGTACTACGAATTGGCACTTCAGAGACAATAAAACTATCCTTTGTTGCCTCTACACGGATTAATAAGGAATCTTTTACGAATTCCTTATGGTTTATATAAGATTCAGAATTAAAAATAAAGTTACCTTGACCATAAATAATGGTACCCTCACCATAATCTTCACGGGATCCTATACAATGACTATGTTGGCAAATTACAAGATTTGCCCCTTTATCAACAAATTTGCGGCAATATCTTTGTAACATTGGCGATGGATAGCGATAAAACTCCTTCCCACCATGATATAGGACGATAACATAATCACATGTTTTCTTTAAAGCTTCTACATCATCAAAGCTCTCTAATACATCAAATGGATTAGCCCCCATTGTATGATGAGAAGCAACGGTAAACTCATGTTCTGCACATAAGTAAAATCCTATACGTATACCTTCTTTTTCAAAGATAAATGGCTTTTTAGCTTCCTTTACATTAGCACCAGCACCTGCATTTTTAATATCATGCTTTTTTAAGAGCTCTAATGTAGTTGTTAACCCTTCTACACCATGATCTAAGGAATGATTATTAGCCAATGTTAAAAATATAGGCTCTAAAGTCTTATAACCATAGATTGTTTTTGTAGGAGATTTTAAATTATTACCAAATTTATTAATCGGAGTAGCTGCATCTGTTAAGGGCACCTCTAGATTAAACACATTTAAATCAGATTGATTAAAGAGGCCTAACAATTCTTTACCAACTAAAGCTTCTACATTACCAGTTTCAAATAATTCTCTGTTTATATCCGTAGGGACAAAATCAGCCCCGATGTACAGTTTCAAGGTGTAACCACTCTCCCAATTCATAATCTTTTGTCATAGGACGAAACTTTTCTAATCCTGCACCAGGGAAGAACGTTAACTCTCCAATATACAGTCGTCCCTTTATTTCATAGAAATCAACACGTAAAAACGGACAATCCTTACTTAGCTCAGCTGTGAGACGTTTCATCTCCTCATACGTAGCTGGCTTCGGAAACTCCGTAGGTAATGGAGGATAATGACCAAAATGAATCCCCATAGGCTCCCAATCAATATTATAGAAGTTCATACGCGTTCCAGTCTTTGAAAAGCGATCTGAACATACTACAGTTAACTTTGGTTCTCCATGGAAGGAATACATCTTATAGTCTAATAAATCATCATTGCCCAATTCAGAAATATATTCTTCTGCTATAATACGACGCGGTACATTCTGATAAGCCCATTCTCTGGCAATTTTAGAATAATCACGTTTTAGAGATGCTCTTAACTTTGCTTTAGCTGCCTCTCGATCAAGGGATGACTTATCTTTACAAATAACGATGCCCCCACTATCATGTGTACATTTCAAAACAAATTGATTAGGCAATGCATCAAAGTCGATATCCTCTACGGAATCCCAAACAGCCAGTGTGGGAATTATATATTGATCGCCTACACGCTGAGAAATAAAATGTTTAGCCTCATGCTTATCTACCATTACTGTTTGTATAGGCTCTCTATAATTAACCTTTAGCCATTGTAACTTTTCGCTGAAAGTTTTTGGATTCTCTAAGTCTAAAGGATATCCCATGTATTTAGGAAATACCTTCTTTAAAAACTCTTCATCCGATAAAGAGTCATAATAACCCAATTTAATCAATACTCGCGTGCGATAGTAAGGTTTTGTTAAAAAGGACATGCCAACTTTACACAATTTGCTGAGCTTCATTTTTACGTCCTTTCCGAAGCAATTGCACCTCTAAATAAAACATCATCATATAAAAATATGTACTCTTACTTTCATAAGAAACCATCCCCATATCCATAACAATTTGAGAAAGGAATAAAATAAGGACCATTACGTATTCATTACTATAAAAGTCTCGGTAACGAATTAAGTTATAAGCTATATACACATACATTGAGTAATACGCCAATAAGCCGATTACGCCTGTACCCGCTAATAATTCAATATAGTTATTATGTAAATAATAGTTCTCTTTACCATATAAAAAATAGGTAAGTACAGAGGGATTATTTACACCCACCCCAGTTATGGGCGATTGATAAAATAAATCCCATCCTATATCAACCAAGGCTAAACGAATAATGGTAGATGAATCACCACCAGTACCGGAGAAAGCATCCACCATACTCGACATACGCTCCAGAACCTCTGAAAACATAGGTAATTGTAGAACTGCAATACCAATGATAGTAAGAGCTAACAATGAGCCAATAATCTTCGCAATAGAATTTACTACATTGGCACTACGTAAACTTTTAAATACAAATAGCAATACTGTACCAACAACAACAAATACTAAGGCTTTACGACTGCCGGTAGCCGCTAAAATTCCCAATGTAGGTAAGGCTATAATATTCCACCAACGAGGACGATCGTACAACATATAATACAATGTCATAACGATCGCATTGGCCCCTAACAAACCTACTGTATTCGCATTTAATGCATCATTGGCAATTCGAGCAGATGAGGACAAAACGGTAATAAAATAATCTAAACCATAGAAATATACAGTATAAAAACAAACTATATAACCAGTCCACATACCAATCTTTAATAATGTGTCCACCGATTTTTTATCTTGATAACACATGTATAGAATGATAAGCATAAAGAATATTTTGACGATATCAAAGCTTCGACTGAGTGCTACGGATGGCTCTATAGCATTAATAGTACTCAGATAACAGGCTCCAATGAAGAGGAGCATATAACCATGCATCCAGGTAAGCCTAAATTTAATAACTCCCCGCTCTCGAATGAGATAACAAATAATAAGACCAATTAGGCATACAAATAATACATAGGCACCATAATTCGCATCGCCAAGGGCAAAGGAAATGGTCAACGACAACACTAAAAAAATTAGAGTTATGAACCATATCATGCGGTCAGCAATAGCCGTAATATTTAACTTCAATGGTTCTCCTCCTTACAACTCATAAAACATCTAACCAACGTTTAGCAATTTTGCATAGTGGGAATTTGTCACGCACCTTAATGGCTTCTTGTGAAAGTTTAGTTGCCAGTTCAGGATCTTTTAGAACGCTACGCATGGCTTCATACATAGCCTGTGTATCTCCTACAGACACCAAGATACCATTCTCTCCACTTGTTATGACCATACGAGCCCCACCTACTGGACAGTCTGTAACAACTGTAGGCAAGCCCATGCCTAGCGCTTCAAGCATAGAGTTTGAAATACCTTCAAAATCAGATGATGAAACATACATAGAACAAGGTGCGACCTTCTCTAAAATATTACTAGCAAAGCCAGGCAATAAAATTCTATCCTCTAAATTAAGAGATTTAATTTGAGCTCGTAGTTCATCCTCTAAAACGCCTTGCCCATAAATGACGAGTTTATACTCTGGGAACTCGTCTGCTAGCATACTAAAAGCATTGATCATCATAGGCAAATTCTTTTGCGGATGCAAGCGACATGCTGTAACGATTGTCTTTTCCCGTTCTCCCTCAATTGGTGGTGGCAATTTACCATTAATAGGATTTGGAATGATAACACCACGCTTTTGTACCGATTCAGGGAAATATGAACGAGCATCTTCCGTTTGGAATACTAACGCATCAGCAAATCGAAAGGCAAAATTACGCAGTGCTTGTTGATGCCAACCGATAGGTACCTTACGCGGATTATTTCGCTCTGAAAAGACAATGCGATTGCTTACAAACCAAGAACTAATCGCCAAGATGAAACTCGATGCAGACAAGAACGATAAGCATGTAGCATTTGGTCTTGTCTTCAAGATCTTGATTAATTCTTTTATTTCTTGCATAAAACGAATCACTTTATTAGAGCTAGTAGTATGAATTTTGATTTGCTCAATCCCCTCCTCTAAAGCATATTCGTTACCATATCGATTAGGACTTGTTTGGATAACCGTAATATGGTGACCATCATGTACCCATTGACGAGCTAACTCGGTTAAAATTCGTTCAGCCCCATCATTACCAAGGGAGATAGTGACAATAATTATTTCCTTCTTCATAGGCCTTCCTCTTGAATATATTCTGCAAGTCTCACATAAGCCTGCGCCATTGTCACTTTAGGCTGCCAACCTAAGGATTTTAACTTCTTAGAGCTTAAGAACATGTGCACTGTCGGCGCATAGCCTAGGCCTTGTACATCTTCTGGAATATCAAAAATGACTTCACTCTTATCATGACTTACATGGGTCGCTACTAAATGAGCAATACTAGCTATAGAGCGAGTTTCCTCATCATGACAGACATTGTATGCTTCTCCAGGTTCTCCGTTCTTCATGAGGGTTAAGATACCTGTTAATGCATCCGTAATGTAGCAATAATTAGACATAGAATCGCCCTTTGTATGAAGTACAATATTTTCATTTTTTAGAGCACTCTTAGTGAATTGCATAAATACGCGATTATCTGAAACAGGAACACCAGGTCCAAAAGTTTGAGCCAATCGAGCTATAACAGCTGGAACGCCAAATTCTACGGCATACGATTTACAATAACACTCACATAATCTTTTACTTTCAGAATAAGAGCTACGCACATTTAAATGATCTAAATATCCTAATCGTTCTTCAGTCATTACTTGTCCCGATTCATAAGGCACACCATACTGTTCCATGCTCGATAGGTATACAAGTTTCTTTACCGTTTTATGACGGCCTAGTTCTAGCATAGCTTCCGTCCCATGAATCGAAGTACGAATCGTTTCTACAGGATGCTCCATAAAGAATTTAGATTGTGTTGGTGCTGCACCATGTAAGATATAATCACAAGGCACATCAATAGATTCTAAAGAACCATCGATAAGTGTAATAGAATCATTATCTAAATAATCACCTAGAATAGCCTGTGCTTTGTCATGACTACGTACGTGACCTATTACCTGTATATCTAGACCATACGCTTCATTAGCAAGTATAAGCAGTTTTATAAACATAGAGCCAATGAGTCCCGTCGCACCTGTCACAAGAATGCGTTGATGGCGGAGGAAATCAAAGTGCTTTTTATCTTGTAGTAAAGCTGCTAACTCGCGTTTAATAACGGAATTACTCATCTTGTAATCCTCCTAATTCACGGTTCTTAATAATACCTGTGAACATATAATAATCAGATGGTGTAGTAATCTTTATATTTTCTGTCTCTCCTAATACTGGATACAAGGTGTATCCATAATGCATCATCATAGATGCAGAATCTATAAAATTATGGATACCTTCTGCTTTAGCTCGATCATGAACTGTTAAAATATCATCTAGTTTAAAGCTTTGAGGTGCTTTTGCCATAAGGCATTCACTACGATTTAAGATACGGTTTATAGAACCATTATCTGTGACCATAACGGTTTCAATAGCAGGTGTGACTGTAATAGCAGATCCCTTTGTTTCTACAGATTCAATATTTCGCTCTATTGTAGCCCTATCCACAAGTGGTCTTACACCATCGTGAATCAAAACAGTCACATCTTCATCAGAGAACAAGCGCTTAGCCTCAGCTAGTCCATTATATTGAGAATCTAAAGCACTGTCTCCACCTGGAACAATGGATAAAATTTTTTGTAAACCAGCCTCTTTAATTAAATTTTTAGTATGATCAATCCACTCTGCTTTACAAGCTAAAACAATACCGTCAATAGAGTCGGTTTGTTCAAACACATCTAAAGTTTGAATCAAAATAGGTCTACCGTTCCATTCTAAAAATTGTTTCGGCGTCTTGCTGTTATTCATACGAGCACCTACGCCACCCGCAAAGATTACTGCTATTCGTTTCATAGGCCCTCCTTAAGGTTGAGCTTCGTTTTTGGCATAATGTATGCCTCTATACTCCTTGTAAGGTGTATGCAAATCAGCAAATACAGCATCATGTTTAGCTACGCACTGTTCTACTGGAGGTAATTGCATATAATCGCCCCAAATGAGACGCAAATATCTTTCATACCCTTTCATAACTGGTATTTGATGACCTTCAAAGTCCTTATATACAACAGATTCGAAGTCTTCTCTAGGATGACGCAACTTCATCCCTTTCAAACTACCAATTAGTTCAGTACACTCCTTACTCGTATTGAAATCGTATTTAGTCATTTGCTTTTCCGCAAAACGCCAAATATGATAACGTAACGACTGACTAGAAAATACCTTGTAAATACATCCTGCTAATGCACGATACATCGGTCCTTTATTATCAGGCAATCGTTGAGCATTAAAAAGTGCAAAGGTCATGGCCCACATCAATTGCAGTGTACGACTAATTTTTCCTGGTGCACATCCATCAATAGGCATAATTTCAAGAGCCAAACCATGACAAATATCTTCGTGCATACTATGACGATTAATAAATGTCGTGTTGTTATCTCTAATAGAAGCACCCGCATCATGATAGATATGATTTCGATCAGTTCGACAATAAGTATACCGTTCTGCATCTGCATATTTAGGCCATAATTCAGCTAATTTTTCATAATCGGGACGTGGCATAAATAAATCTAAATCATCATCCCAAGGGATGAATCCATTATGACGTATAGCCCCAATGAGACCACCGCCACAGAGGTAAAAGCGCAAATTATGTTTGTCACAAAACTCTTTAAAGTACAGCAACATAGCAAGCTCTTTTTCTTGTATTTCCTTTGTCATAGATGTACTCATAGGGACCTCTTTCAACGTAATACAGCTAATACTGTATCAACCATCGTTTTAATATCTTGTAGAAAAGAAAATTCTTTAATACTCTTTAAATTCCAAGCCATCTTGCCTGGTAATACCTCATTAATATAGACTTCATCAACATTTTGAGCATTTTGTAAAAGTTGATCTTCATCTTTATAAGCAATGCTTGCCACACTAGTTACACCAGCTGGCAATAATAGGGTTGCCTTCATTTCATCGGTATAAGCCGCCACATAGCGAGGCACTTCTGGTCTTGTGCCGACAAAGCTCATATCGCCTAAAAGGATATTAATCAGCTGAGGCAATTCATCAAGACGACAACTACGAAGCATATTTCCAACCTTAGTAACACGCATATCATTTTGTGATGTCACTTGAGCACCTAATGATTCTGCATTTTTTACCATAGTGCGAAATTTATAGATGCCAAAGGTACGGCCATACTGTGTAACCCGTGTTTGACGAAAGAAAACCTCTCCTTCGCTATCCCGTTTAATCATGATAGCTAACACAAGAAATACAGGGCTCAATATAATGAGCATCCCTGCGGCCATAAGGCGGTCAAAAATACTTTTACATAAAAGGCTCCCACGCTTTTGATTTAACAATTCAAAATAAGGACGCACAGCTTCACACTGTAATTCTTTTGGGAGATCGTGAAAGTTTTTTACTAGCATTCGGTAATAATCCTTTTAAATGTTTCAATGATATATTGCACTTCTTCATCTGTTAACAATGTATGAAGAGGCAATGTGATTTCATTTTTAAACTGATTATATGCATTTGGATAATCATCAATAGTGAATCCTAAATTCTTGTAAGCCGTATGCATCGGAATTGGTTTGTAATGTACATTCGTTGCAATGCCAGCTTCAGCCATAGCTTCAATTACCTTGTTGCGATATTCAGCATCTCGACCATCTAGCCGTACTAAATATAAGTGTCCACTACTTTGATGATCATCCGTATAGTGGTGTAATAATGTAACCGGTAAATCCTTAAACGCTGTATCATAGGCTTCGATGATTTCTTTACGACGTGCTAACAGTTTTGGGTATCGTTCAAATTGAGCTAATCCAATAGCCGCCATAATATCGGTCATATTACATTTATAATAGGTGCCTTTAATATCATATTCCCAAGCGCCTGCTTTTGTTTTAGCAAGAGCATCCTTATCTTGACCATGCAAAGATAACAATTGGAATTGCTTATAAATAGCTTCATCATCAATACCATCTATGTGTCTCCATGTAGCACAGCCACCTTCAGCAGTTGTAAAATTCTTTACTGCATGGAAGGAAAAGCTACTAAAATCAGCTACATTACCTGTTGGTGTACCTTTATATGAAGCCCCAAAGGAGTGTGCACAGTCCGCTACAATAGGAATATGTGCCAATGCTTTTTGAATATCATTAGATAGTGTAAAGAGAGATTTCTTTTCTTCTACAATGGAACGCAAACGATCGTAGTCACAAGGAACCCCCGCAATATCTACAGGGATAATAGCTTTTGTTTTTGGCGTAATAGCACGAGCCACTGCATCGTAATCCATTTCAAATGAATCTTTTTGGGTATCTACAAGAACTAGTGTAGCCCCCACATGAACAACAGGGCTTGCACTAGCTGTATAGGAATAAGCACTAGTAATTACTTCATCGCCGGGGCCAATACCTAATACACGAAGAGACATCTCAAGCGCCGCGGTAGCAGAGTTTAAACAAACAGCTTTAGGTGTACCTAACTGTACCGCAATCTTTTTCTCTAATTCTTTTGTGCGCGGACCAGTTGTAATCCAACCACTTTTTAAGGCTTCTACAACTTCATTGATTTCTAACTCTGTAATATCTGGAGGGGAAAAATTAATTTTCATATACATCACCTCATGACTTTCTGTACCTTATGGATACGCTTGATTTATCAAATCAAATTTATATTAATTACTACTACGCATCAATTACGATGGACCCTAGTAGAGGAATACCAACTTGAGTTAGTCGTTTCTTAGCTTCTATTAAATCGTTAGGACTTGCTACTTCATTTTTAACAACAAGCATAACGCCATCAGATTTTTCAGCTAATACAATAGCATCCGTAACATCTAATACAGGTGGTGTATCAATGATAACCACATCGTATTCATCGCGAATATACTCCCAAATTGTAGACAACTTACTAGAATCTACTACTTCAGAAGGGTGCTCAACTATCTCGCCGGCAGTAAGCACATCTAAATGAGGAACTATATTACGATGAATCGTTAAATCTTCATCCATAATAACTGCATTGGTGAGACCTTTATTTTGTACATTGAATGCTACATGCTGTACTGGATTACGTAAATTACCATCTACCAAAAGAACTTTATTATTATTCTTTGATAGAGCTATTGCCGTATTCGCCGCTACCTCAGAGGTACCTTCTCCACTTGTAGCCGCTGTAATACAAATTATCTTACAATTATGTTGATTGCATACGTATTGTAAATTGCTGCGCAATGTACGATATGCCTCTACAAGCGGTGTATCACCACGTTCATTAGAAATTAGTCTTATCATATTAACCTCTCACTTTGCGCCATAATGCTACGATATGATTACTAGGTTCTTCATATTCCTTTTCTTCATGATTTGGAATGACACCTAAGTTTTCAATACCAAGAATCTCATTGATTTCTTGTACGGATTGAACCTTGCGATTACAGAAGAACTGACCCAATGTGTAAAGGCAACCAAGAATAAGTCCTAAAATTGCAGAGCCTAATAAAACAAGTACTTTACGAGGAGCAATAGCTTTTTCTGGCAATGTAGGGGCATCTACGATTTGCACTTCATTTGGCACCATTACTTCTGCTACCTTAGCTTCTTCTAAGCGTTTTGATAGCATTTCGTAAATATCTTGTGCTACATCTACATCACGTTTGGCTTGAATATAACCACGTTCTTTTTCTGGTAAGTTTTTCATAGCCTCTTCGTTTTCTTTATCAAGTTCAGCTAATGTAGACTCTTTGCCTTGTGCTACGGCTAAAGCCGCTTCATTTCTGAATTTATCGGCCAACAAACCTTGTTGAGCAGAATTGCTAGATGGTGCTTGTTGAGTTGCAATAGCATTAATCTCAGCATTTAAACCACTTTTTGCTTCTTCAATTTGTTGGTTAAGTTCTTTCATCGCAGGATGCTCATCAGTATATTTGCCAACATAGGAAGCCCTACGAGATTCTAAATCGGCTAGTTGACCTTTATAAGCCTGAACAGTAGCACTATCAGCAATACTTTTACCCGCAGAACCCAATTGCTCATTAATACTGCCCAATGCTGCTTGCGCTGTTTCTAAATCAAGTTGATTTTGAGCTTTCTCACGATCGATAAGGGTAATCTTATCCGTTAATCCCTTCATTTGATCTGCCGTGGAATATACCTTATTATCCACTTGGAATTGTTGCAATTTCTTTTCTGCTTGCTCCAATTCTTCTTTTGCAGTTACTACGCGTTTTTGCAAGAACTCACGTGTCGTCCGTTGCTCAACATGTGAAATGTCTGCTAAGCGCTTTAAGAATGTATCAATTAATAATTGATTAGCCTCTTGTGCTTGTTCTGGACTTTTACCTGTGACACTAACTTGTAATAATTCAGTTTCTTTATATGGTTTTGTTTCGATACGCGTTTTAACAAACTCTTCGTATGTAGGTGCTTTACCTGTTCCCTCTGGATCTTCAATAGCGGAAATAACAGGTTCTACAACATTACGACTCTTTAAAATTTCTGCATCTGTATTCATCAATTGACGTGCCATAGAATCAGAATAACCATTAGCACTTGATAATACAGAGTTACTTAAACCTTGAGATTGTTTAATGCGCAACATAGATGTAGATTGATAGGTAGATGGTGCTAACAGGCTATATGCACCACCTAATACAATACAAGCAACCGTTACATTGATAATTTTACGGCGCCGTTTAACGAGGACTCTACCGACCTCTTTTAAATCAATAATTTGTTCCACCCATATACCCCTTTCTGTGAAAGTTTACAAACAACAGGGTCTCTCCCTTTTAGGAATATGTACTGTATATCTCCCTCTCACGTAGATTACAGTTTTGAATAAATGATTATAATTAAATTGTTATACATTATGATTTGGATGATATGTTGGGACGATATCTTGTAATACATTGATTACATCCAAATCAGATTTACACGTTTCAAAGCGCTCGATTTCACCACTTAACCATTCTTGGTCTACATCTTCTAATGCAGCTTCAAAAATCTTTTTATGTGTCGTTGTGTTAGTGCCTTCTTCAGCAGTTAATAATTCTTCATATAGCTTTTCACCTGGACGTAAGCCAGTAAATTCAATACGAATATCTTTATCAGGCTCATATCCAGAAAGACGAATCATATTCTTTGCTAAATCAACAATTTTCACTGGTTCACCCATATCTAATAAGAACACTTCACCACCATTCCCCATCGCACCAGCTTGTAATACAAGTTGACTTGCTTCTGGAATAGTCATAAAGTAACGAGTCATTTCGGGATCTGTAACGGTTACAGGGCCGCCAGCTTCAATTTGTTTGCGGAATAATGGAATAACAGAACCTCGACTACCAAGAACATTACCAAAGCGAACAGTAATAAACTTTGTATCGTACTTATGATTCATACCAAGTACAACCTTTTCTGCCACTCGCTTTGTAGCCCCCATGACACTTGTTGGATTTACCGCTTTGTCTGTGGAAATCATAACAAAACGTTCAACACCATGTGCCCCTGCTACATCTGCTACATTACGAGTACCATAAATATTATTTAGCACCGCTGCAATTGGTTGAATTTCCATAAGTGGTACATGTTTGTGAGCTGCTGCATGGAACACTACATCTGGTTCATAGTCAGTAAAAATTTGGTCTAACTGATTTTTATCTCGAATATCAGCAATAATGGGAACCAAAGTCCCTTCAGGTACAATGGATCGCAACTCTTGGTGAATAAGATAAATACTATTTTCACCATGTCCTAGTAACAATAGTTTTTTAGGTTTTACCCGCAGTACTTGACGACAGATTTCAGAACCAATAGAACCACCTGCACCAGTAACAAGAACTACTTTATCCTTAAGATATGGTTCTACCTTAGATGTATCAAGATGAATTTCATCACGCTCTAATAAGTCCTCGATAGAAACAGGATGAAGATGGGATACAAGGACTTCGTCATCTAGTAACTGGTACATCCCCGGCAATGTATTAATCTTACATTTAAGAGGAGAGCAGATTTCCATAATCTCACGAATGACATCGCGCTTTACAGATGGCATGGCAATGATAATTTCTTCAACCTTATATCTTGCTACAAGCATTGGAATATCTTCACGATTCCCTAAAATTCTAAAGCCATTCATAAGACGGTTATGTTTAAACATATCATCATCAACAAACCCAATGATTCTTCGAGACCGCTTATGATAACGTTCGATTTCACGAGCTATCGTTGCACCGGCATCACCAGCACCTATAATGAGTGTATTTACTTGGCCACTTTCACCATCGTCCCCATTACTATAATGAAGTGCCACATAATGAAGTAACATACGTCCCATACCAACGGTACCGGTAGTTAAAAACCATGTAATAAAATAGATAGAACGTGGTAAAGATTTGCCAAAAGCAAACATGGAGGAATAAAAGATTGCTGTACCAATAGTTGTAGCTACAAAAACAGCTAAAACCTCTCTCATCCCTGCATAACGCCATATGCGCGTATATAGGTGCATAACCAAGAACATCAACATATATGAAACTAATAATAATGGCAATGCATCTACCATTTGATCAATATATCGAGGTTCTATATAACCGTCAAATCTAATAAATAAACTGATAAATGCAACAATAACAATCGTCGCAATATCGGCAATAAACAGTATGGCTGGTAATAAATATGAACGCAAAAGAACGCCCCCTTATATGTGAGATAAACCCTATCCTTAATTTTTGCCGATTCGAGATACCATGTATGCGCCGGTCAAGATTGGAGCAATATCACGAGCAAAGTTGATGCGGCTATTTTTAGTCAAGTAAAGAACATCCCCTTCACGCATAATATAGTTTTCGGACATATCTCCAGTTTGTAACATACGATTTAAATTTATAGGAATTGGTTTTTCAGGATTATCTTGATGAATCAAGTAAATTTTCTTTTTAGCTGTATCCCAGTTAAAGCTACCAGCAGCACCAATAGCATCGATAACGGTACTAGACTTAGTCAATGTATAGGCACCAGGTTTATTAATCTCACCGAATACATACACACGAACACCACCAAGTTTCGTAACATTTACAGTAATATCTGGATTAATAATGTAACGAGATAGACCTTGCTGTAATTGAGCCGTAAACTCATCGACGGTTAATCCATCTGCTTTTACTGGTCCCACCATAGGGAATGATACATATCCATCAGGACGGACAGTGTACATGATGTCGTTCCCATTACGTGTACCAAGATCCGCTTGTTGTACAACTTGAATGGTTAGTTCATCCCCTTGACGTAGACGATACTCTTTATCTGAGCTCACAACAGATGCACTCGTTTCTAGTGGTACATGACCTTCTGTTTGTAATGCTTTAGCATTGTAGGACTGTTCTGTTGTTACATTAACAGGTGCAGCCATAGATGTTGTTGTGGCACATAAGAATGCTGCCATCATCATATACTGTTTTTTATTCATACTTTACCTCTTTGATTTACATACAACCCACTCAATACATCACTTATTTTCTAAGATTATTAATCCTAAAAAATCGGTTAAGTCATTTTATCATTATTTTAAATTTTCTTCCATAAATGCAGACCATTCTGAGCTAACTTCATCAAAACTTTAAGAAGGAATCCCGTAAATATAAGGTTTTCACCATCTATTCATGGGTATTTTTTTACTCACTTCACTCACATTTCACCCGATTTTTTCATTTATTTTCGATAAATAAATTAAATATATATAAACTCAATTCACCATCGCTTCACAAAATCATCAAAATCTTATCAAATTTATTGATGAAACAAAAAAATAAGGTGTATATACTAGCTTTCTAGTATATACACCTTATTTAAAATTTTAGATAAGTACTACTGACTTAAGGTATTAATTATTCAACACGACCGCCTAAATATGCTTCCATAACGCGAGGATCATGACGTACTTCATCAGCTGGACCAGATAATACCATTTTACCTGTTTCCAATACATACGCGTAATCAGCAATTTTCAATGCTTGTCGTACATTTTGTTCTACCAAAAGAACAGTAGTTCCTTCAGCACTAATTTCTTTGATAGTTTCAAAGATTTCATTTACTACTAATGGTGCAAGACCCATTGATGGTTCATCCAATAGTAAGAGCTTTGGACGTGCCATAAGTGCACGACCAATAGCTAACATTTGCTGTTGACCACCAGATAGAGTACCACCTAATTGGTAACTACGTTCGTCAAGGATTGGGAAGCGTTTAAATACTTTTTTAATATCTGCTTCAATCTCATTATCGTTACGGATATAAGCACCCATTTCTAGGTTTTCATAAACGCTCATATCTTGAAGAATTTGACGACCTTCAGGAACTAAGGAAATACCACCATGTACAATTTGATGTGTTTTATGGCCAGTAATATCTTGGCCTTCAAATAATACTTTACCAGATGTTGGTTTTACAAGCCCCATGATGGTTTTCATAGTTGTAGATTTACCGGCACCATTGGCACCAATCAAAGATACAATAGAGCCTTGAGGCACTTCTAAACTAATATCTTTTAAGGCTGTAATATGTCCATAACCAGCCACGATGTTTTCTAGCTTTAACATATTACGCCTCCTCTTTACCTAAGTAAGCTTCAATTACAGCCTCATTATTTTGAATTTCTTGAGGTGTACCTTCAGCAATCTTTTTACCAAAGTTGAATACTACCAAACGATCACAAATATTCATCATCAATTCCATAGCATGTTCAATTACGACAACAGTAATACCAAGATCGCGAATCTTACCAATCAATTGGCGCAATGCTTCTGTTTCACTATCGTTCATACCTGCTGCTGGCTCATCGAGCAAAATTAATTGAGGATGCGTTGCCAAAGCACGTGCAATTTCAAGGCGACGTTGTTTACCATATGGCAAAGATGTAGCTACCTCTTCAGCATCTTCTTCAAGACCTACTAGCTTTAAGAACTCATAAGCAATGCCACGACAACGTTCTTCTTCAATGCGTTGGCGTTTAGTTCTTAAGAAACTAGCAATGAAACCAGAACCTGTTCGGCAATGCATACCTGTTAAAACGGTTTCCAAAGCTGTCATATTGCCAAAGAGACGAATATTTTGGAATGTACGAGCTATACCCATTTCAACTGTTCTATGTGGTTTAATGCCTACAACAGACATACCATCAAATACGATTTCACCAGAACTTACAGGGAATACACCTGTAATCAAGTTAAAGAGTGTAGTCTTACCAGCACCGTTTGGACCAATAACACCAAATACTTCGCCTTGTTTTACGCCAAAGGATATACCGGTGAGAGCTGCAACGCCACCAAAGCTTTTACTTACGTCATTTAATTCTAATAGCATTCAGTTCCCTCCTATCCTTGTTTTTCTTCTTGTTGTTTACGTTTATACGCTTCAAAACGTTCTGTTAATACTTGTGATTCAGGAATATATGGAGCTTTTTTAAAGCCTAATTTACGGCTAATTTTATCTACCATAGATTCTGTTAAAATACCATCTGGGCGAACTGCCATCAAGATAACAAGCAATGCACCGTAGATGATGTCCCGATAATCGGATAAGAAGCGCAATACTTCTGGCAATAATGTAAGAATAAAGGAGCCTAATACGGAACCCCATACAACATTAGAACCACCAAATACAGGGAATAATAAGATTTGTACTACCTTATGGTAGCTAAAGTCTGTAGGATTGATAAAGTTTGTAATATGAGCATACAAACCACCGCCAATACCAGCGATGAAAGCACCAATAATAAAGGCCATCATCTTGTAGTATACAACGTTAATCCCCATTAATTCTGCTGCATGATCATCAGCCTTAATCGCTGCAAAGGCACGACCAACGCGGCTATTATTAATGCGTACACAGAAGGCAATAATCAATACTAAGATTGCCAATAGGATAATGATAGCCATTAAGTTGCCCCATGCAACAGCATCAATACCCATCAAACCATCGATATCAAGTTCATAGGCTAAGTTTGTTAATTCTTGAGGAATGGATGGAATACCAGAAAGGCCTAATGCACCATTAGTAATATCCAAGTTCAAGAAAATAACACGCACCACCTCGCCAAAACCAAGAGTAGCAATGGCAAGATATAAACCGCGAAGACGTGTTGTTGGTAAACCGATAATAACGGCTACAAGACTGGCAACTAGGCCACCAATGATAATGCCTACAACGATAGGCAAATCAGCTTTCAAAGAAAGGATAGCGCCTACGTATGCACCAACGCTCATAAAGCCAGCAGCCCCTAAAGAAAGCTGACCACTTGCAAGTGTAAAGTAAATAGAGATACCCATGATGGCATTGATGATGAAGAACATCACGATCTGTAGATAATACGGGTTCAATAAATCCATTATGGTCTCCCCCCTTTATCTTTAGAACCAAACAAGCCTTGTGGGCGCCAGAATAATAATAGGATGATGAGGCCAAAGGCCACAGCATCACGGAATGTAGATGCGCCATAGGCAACAGAGAAGATTTCTGCTACGCCTAAAATGAAGCCGCCAACCATAGCGCCTGTAATATTACCAAGGCCACCTAAGATAAGCACTGCAAGGCCTTTAAAGCCGATGATAACGCCCATTGTAGGCTCAATAGCATTAAAGGACAAACCTACTAATACGCCTGCAGCAGCACCTAAGGCAGATGCAATCATAACAGTAACAGATATAATCATGGTTGGATTAATACCCAACAAAGCTGCCGTTTCAGTGCTCATGGATACAGCGCGGATAGCCTTACCAATTTTAGTTTTCTTAATAACTACATTAAGAATTAACATTAACACAACAGAAACGCCTAAGCCAATAATTTGTACCATGGAAATTTTGAAAGCTCCAAAGTCGATTAGGCCACCAATATAATCTGGTGGGAAAGATCTTGTTTGAGGGCCCCAAAGCAATAATGCCAAACTTTCAAGGAAAATAGAAACACCAATGGTACTAATAAGTGGTGCCAAGTGAGACACCTTTTTCTTGCGGAGTGGACGAAGCGCCACAAATTCTAAAAGATAACCGAGGATAGCACCGACAGCCATAGCTACGATAAGGGCTACAAAAATGTTAACGTCAAAAACAGTTACCATAAAAAGACCAACGAAGGCACCTATCATAAAGATGCCTCCGTGTGCCATGTTGATGATATTTAAAACGCCAAACACAAGTGTTAAGCCAATAGCGAGTACAGCATATAAGCTACCGAGGGTTAACCCGTTAACTAATTGTTGTAAAAACACTATACTACCTCAACTTATTTTGTTATTGCGTCAAATTG
>ENA-OWOI01000095-OWOI01000095.1-gut-metagenome-genome-assembly--contig:-NODE-95-length-30241-cov-5.683596_pt1 | contig 30241 bp, 29 predicted proteins | sample MGYA00248258_ERZ651800 | MGnify/ENA primary metagenome ERZ651800 (study PRJEB26908, sample SAMEA4031704) | gut metagenome | biome: gut; feature: normal infant; material: stool | place: China | collected 2015 ...
TTTATAAGTTAATTATTACTATATCTTTTTTTAGTATAGCTTATTTCTCTTTTATCTTTACTTTCTTACCATTCTTCTTTTTGAATATCTTTAATTCTTCTTTGAAATCAAGATTCTTATTCATGAAATATCCTCCATCAATTCTTTTAACTATCATTATTAACATAATTTTTTAACTTTATACATATAATTTTACATAATATATATGGAGGAAATTTATAGTATGTTTATTAATAGTATTCTAGTGTGTATTTCTAATCTTTTACGTAAATCAGATAGTTACATAAATATTAATATAGCAATTCCAAAAGAAACAGTATTGAGAACACAATTGATGTGTAAATATATATCAAAAGAAGAGAACTGCGATTTTGATTTGAATACATTTATAATGCTACTCTATTTAGATTTTGTAAGAGAATCTATTGAACACTATAATCCTCAAAAAGTATTAAAACAATTAACATTTGACTATATTAATAATAAATCTCTTCTTATTTCTAATGGTAGCGACATTTATAAGGTTAATAACAATATTTCATATTCAAACTACTCTATTGAATTTGATATTGAAGAAGCTGAGAAAGGACAACTTATATTAAATGAATTATTTGAATTATTTCATATAAAAATTCATTTTAATAAGTTGATTGAACAAATTTGGATTTCTTTTATATATAAATATAAAACTGGTGATAATAAAAAAGCCTTCAGTTATCTTAGAAATATACTAAAAGCAAATTTAAATTAAGAAATAAAACAAAAAACACGCCCATTAAGAGCGTGCTAAAAAAGGTTAATTTAAAAATATGCTTATTTCTTTTTTATTAAAAATTGAATCAAATTCTGATTCATCAACTATAAATAGTTCTTGACTACTTTCTAATAAAAACAATAAAGGATTATTATTATACTTACCATCATAAATACGTGAATAATTGAATTTCATTAATAATTTAAATGACCTTCCATTAAAATCTTGATAACTATTTGGATTTTCTATTGGTTCATAGACAATAGTATCTTTTTCAAGAATATCTTTTTCTATAAAAGCATTTCTCCCATTATCATATTTATCATATGGATGTTTTGAAAGTTTTAAGTAAGCACCCATTTCACCATATATATCGCCATCATTATTCCAGTCTTCAATATGATTTTCTATTTGTGTACCATCTGAACTGTATATACCCTTAACGTTATATATAAATTCTTGATTTTTATATGAATAATCAGGTTCTATTATAAGATATTCTTTTCCTTTTTCTAGATACATAAACTCACCTACTTCCTTATCTCAATAATTCTTATATCATCCAGCTCGTTTGATGCATCTAATTTTCCTATAGTTATACTATCATCACTGTATTTAAAGTATATGCTTTTATCCTTATTTGTTAATTTAACTATCTTTTTTATTTGCTTAGGAGAATAATCTAATTCAACTAAACTTTCTATTTGTTTTTCAATACTATCTAAAGTACTAGAGTCTGCCTTTGTAATTTTTGAAGCACTTGATAATATCATAAATGTAAATATTAATGCAGTAATCAACATTACTACAATTGAATTAATAGTTTTTACTCTTCTTTCATTAGTTCTCATTTACTATTCCTTCTTTCATTAATTTTTGGCTAGGAGCATATCCTAGAATTTATTTTTGTACTCTTATTGGTAAAACTACATACTTATTATCTTCATTTCCTATTGGATAAAAAGTAGCAGGTGAAAGATTTGTTTTAAATTTAATATCTACCTTTTCACTTTCCATACTTTTTAACATATCTAATAAATATCTACCATTAAATGCTATTTCAATTTCTTTATCTTTACTTGGTATCTCTATTGCTATATCCTCCATAACTTTTCCTTTTGGCGATTTAGAAGTTATTTCTAGCATATCTAGCATTCCATCACTTTTACTCTTTAGAGTTATAAGTGGTGTATAGCTATCCTCACTACCTGCTATAATCGTACTTCTTTCTATGGATTCTATAAAACTAACTCTATCAACAATAACTTCAACATTATAGTCATTATTCATTAGAGATTGATAGTTTATATATTTCCCATCCATAAGTCTAGAATGTATAGTCAGATTATCTAATAGAATGAGTATATGATTATCGTTTAAGAATAACTTCATAACTCCATCATTATCTATTAATTTAGAAATGTTACTCAAAGATTTTCCATCTATAACAGCTTCTATGTCATTAGCATTTTCAACTGAATGTTGAGTATATGCTATACGATACCCATCTAATGCAACTAACTTTAATGTATTATTCTTAACCTCATATAATATTCCTTGCAGGATAGGTCTAGTACTATCTAGTGCTACTGCAAATTGTACTTGTGATACCATCTTTCTAAAAATTTCTTTAGAAATAGTTATTCCTGTACCTGGGGTAGCAGATTTTAATTCTGGATACTTTGTTTCATCCATTTTTACTACACTAAATTTAGTTTTTTTACAACTAATAGATACAAGATTATCTTCAGTAATTTCTATGTTTACATCACCGTTAGGTAATTTCCTTACTATTTCAGTAAACATTTTAGAATCTATTAATACTTTACCTGGTTCTATAACTTCGCAAGTACCTCTTGCATATATTGTTAAATCCATATCGCTTGCAACCATGATTATTTGATTTGATTGTACTTCTATCAATACACCTTTTAGTGCATCAATAGTTGACTTTCCTGTTATAGCTTTTGATACCTTGTTAAGATTGTCCAATAAATTAGCTTTTTCGATTACAAATTTCATATTAATTACCACCCTTTTTAATTAATTTTTGGCTAGGCTTATATGGCCTAGAATAAGTCTTATTTGATATATTCATAAGTAAAGATCTGTTCCTTTATATTCTTAATTCCTAATATAAATTGTAACTGAGCACTACTTACTATTCTTTCTTTTCCATCTTTAAAAAATATTTTTGCCATAATATATCACTCTCCATTAATTTTTAGCTAGGCTCATACGTCCTAGAATTTATTTCTTAAGATATTAAAAAAAACTCACTTGTTTTAGTGCTGAATATTTAATATCTTCAATAACTGTTTTCATAGTGTCCTGAATTTCAGTTCTTAAAGCTTCATTTTCTTCTAATGCTTTAAAATTGAAATTAAAATTATCAAAATAAGAAATTATAATATTCATAAATTTCTTATCTGCTTCTGGATACCCATTATTAATTTTCATATCCTTCTTATCTTTTAAGAAAGATGTTTCAACTCCCTTTTCTACTAAATACATTTCAAATGTTCTTGCAAATATTTCAGTAGGAGTTAAAAAGTAGTTTCTTTTTCTTTTTAAATATGTATCTTCATCTATCTGACTATCATACCTCTTTGTGTATTCTCTTATCACTGTTCTAAACTCATTGCTTAGAGATAAAGGATAACTTGAAGCTGTATAGTCCAAATGATGGGCGAATTCGTGCATAAAACTTGAAGGACTTGTTATGTCCACACATAAACATCTAAGCCCAGGATAATATAAACCTAAAGCTTTATGTTTACCAAGTTTTCTTATTCTTAATTCAGCTTTCTTCACTTCTGACATATTAAATAATTTTCTTATTCTTAAAAACTCTTTTTCTACAATAGAAAATTTTTCTAGATCAGTATCACTATCTAATTCTACATAGCTGAAGTTTTCTAAGAATTTATTATTTTTCATAACTTTAAGTATTCTCTGAGGAATGTTTTTCTTAGTTTCAAATGCTCTTGCAACCTCACTATGAATATCCCTTGAATATTTTTCCATCAATTCAATGTTATAATCAGATGCTTGTCTAATTAAAATTACATCAATAATTAGCTCTCTTATTTTTCTGGTTATAAAGAATGTACCTCTTGCACCTTGTATCTTATCAAGTCGAATTAATGTATTAATATCTTCTAGTGTATAAGTATTACCATATGCACTATATTCACTAAAGTTTTCAGACAATATTTCTTTTTCAGAATAACAATATTCATATGTTAAATCTAATAATTTTAACATTCCATAAAAGTATTTAATGTCACATACCTTTCTGGCAGCATATGTAGAATTAATATCTATTCCCCATGAACTTCTTCTTGCTCTTGGAGAGATGTCTACTGTGTTGGTAATAACATCTAAATAATTTAAATTAATGTCTTCCATTGAAATATAGTAAGCCTGATAATAATTTTTAGTATCTTTCTTGAAAAATGTATTTCTAATTTTATTACTATTTTCTTTAGATAATTCATCTATATAAGAAATATAAAAATTATTAAATTTTAAATAATTGTTGAAGTCAGACAGATCTTTTTCTTCAGTTAAATCTTTTGCAATAAACTTAACCATCTTGTCAATAATCTTATCTGAATCATCGTTAATGTTAATTTTTAATTTAGTAAATGACCTAGTTCCTTTTTCTTTTTTTAAAGTAGTAACTCTTTCCATTACTAATCCCTCCCATTAATTTTTAGATAAATTGCTTTATAATCAGTTAATTTTCCTTAAAAAATAAAAAAATCCCTAAGAAAATTAAATATTAATTTTCTTAGAGATTAAATTACTTATTATTATTAATTATCACTCATATAAATATGAATTAAAATTTTTATACTATTCGTATTTAGTATATCATACAACTTTTTTATTTACAATATTAATTAGTTTATTCAATAGTTTTAACTGCAACAGGATCTATCATATATGAGCTATCTTCTAATAATCCGAGTTTCCTTTGCTCTTGAATAGAAAGAGGTAGATAAACTACATCGACTGTATTTAATTTTTTGTTATAGACAAATCTGGCTATACTTAATTTTTTTTCTTTTAATTCTTCCAATGCTGCAATAATTCTAGTTCGCATTTTATAAATATTTTTATTAGGAAAATATATTGCATTGTTAAATGCTTTAAGTACAATCGTTTCTTCTAATCTTTTATTGTTTAATGCTAATCTATATCTACGTTTTTGCATCCAAATGGCAAGCTGCTTTGCATCACTACTTAAGCTATCGTAAGTTTCCTTATCATACTCAAATGCATCATTCTTCACAACATGCTTTTTCAATAAATCACCAGGTATTATTTCAACTCTCCTCATATTCTTTTTTTTATCTTTATATAGTGTACAAGTAAAAAAGCTTCCATACACTTTAGCAGTATCATCATTATAAGAAATTCTTAAACTTCCTAATTTACATAAACTATCTTCCAAATTATCATGATAATATGGAGTATCTGGTAGCCCCATTTCTTTCAAAATTTGATAATACGATTTATCTATTGATTCATCATTTAACATAGCTGAAAAATGATCATTATATATATAATTAATAAGTTGACTATCCATATAGTTCAAGTATTTAATTGATTTTAATATTGCCATCTGAGCTAATATATCCTTATATTCATTCCTATTATCACTTTGTTTAAGTTTAAGGTATGTATTTTTCTCCAATTCCAATAATATATTATCTCTTGTATCATCTTCTAACAATATTACCTTTGTTAAATTAACATCATCCATAGTAGTTAGCTTATCTGTTGAGTCAATTTCATTATTATTAAAAAATTTCACATTACCTTTTGTAGCAAAAGGTATATCCGCTAATGTTGGTATAACTCTTCTAACATTTTCTCCTGCTTCCTCTTCCTTCAACTCTTCCATTGAATTCCTTAAATAAAAAAGAATTATATCATTTTTAAAACCAGCCATAACTGATTTTGTACTTAGATCTGTCAAATATTCAAAATCAGTCAAAAATTTTTCATCATCTTTTGCAAAACTCTCTAAACTAGTCAATATATTAGTTTTATATTCATCTACACTTTTTGCATTATAAAAATCTTCGAAACTTTCAATCTTAGCAAAGTTATTTTCTACTTTTTTATACATCTCTTTTACTTTATCTAAATCTATGTTGTAAATACTTTTTTTATTTTTAGTAATTAAATTAATCCATCTTCTTTTAGCTGGTCTAATTGTGTTTTTTATAAATTCATTATATATATCAGCTTTGTTGGTTATAACTTCAAATTTCGGAAATTGTATGCTTACTGAATCATATAAATCTTCAAATAATTTTTCTGAATATATACTTTCATACTTGTTTTTGAACTTATCATAAATTTCTTTTTTTATATCCTTCATATAACACCACCTAGTATAATTATACTAATCACAAATATAGAATAAAAGTACTTTTTCCATAAAAGATAAAACAAAACATTTTATTATTTACTTAGAATATAAAATAAAATCCATAAAACCAGGAAATTTATTTAGAATATAAAATAAAATCCATAAAATCAGGAAATTTATTTAGAATATAAAATGGAATCCATAAAATCAGGAAATTTATTTAGAATATAAAATAAAATCCATAAAATCAGGAAATTTATTTAGAATATAAAATAAAATCCATAAAACCAGGAAATTTATTTAGAATATAAAATAAAATCCATAAAACTAAGAAATTTATTTAGAATATAAAATAAAATCCATAAAACTAGGAAATTTATTTAGAATATAAAATAAAATCCATAAAACTAGGAAATTATTTATGTGCTATTATTTTTTTGTTATTTTTTTTTCGACTACAAATTACATTTAAAAAAATTATATGATTGTTTTTTTTTGAATTTATTAATATAAGCCTTATATAATTAAATAAAATTAAATCATATGTTGAATATAAAATTATATCCATAAAACTAGGAAAAAAAAATTTTTTTTTATGATTTCTTCAATAATTTATAAAATATACTGTTTTTTAGTAGGTAATTTATTTACTAACTCCCCATTATTTCGTTAGAATATAAAATAAAATCCATAAAAACAAGAAAAAACTTACTTTGCAAAAAAGTAAGTTTTATATTAATATATAGTCATATTTATTATAGAGATATTAAAAGAAAACATATTTGTAACAAACGAATATATTAGTAATAATTACAAAAAAAAAAGCTCTTCTTACGTAACTGACTGGCACTCAATAATACGTATGAAAAAACTTAGCAATTAAAATACTAAATTCTTTGAAGAACTTAATTTTCGTATTACAGCTATTTTACCACACAATAATTGTAATATCAATATTTCTTGCAGACTCTTTTAGTATTATTGCTAAAAGAGTTTTTTATTTGAAATATTGTATGTGGAGGTAAAAAGGATGATAAAGAATTTTACAAAACTAAGTAAACAATTATTATTAGATCTATGTAAACCTAAGTATGTAGACAATAAAATAGAATCTTTAGAACCAGAATATAAAGATTATAGAAAATGTAAAAAATCTTGCCCTTGGTATTATGAAAATAAGCTTACATGTAACGTATGCATTAATTGTCCCTTTATACTTTCTGGAAGTTCTATAAAAGTAGCTCGTACAAATGCTTTAACTTTTACACAAATTAAGCAGCTGCTATTATATCATTCTTTAGTTTTTGAAAACAATGGTATTACACAAGTACTAAATCACACCTATGTCGCAAATATGCTTAATTGTAGCATAAAAACAGCTAGAGATAATCTAAAAGTTTTAGAATCTTCTGGATATATATATTGCTCTAGTAGAGATTTGGGGAATTACGCTGTATACATAACTGATTATGAAAAATATCATAAAGGTGGAAATAGAGGATATCTTACAATTAATAAAAGAGTCTTACAATCATTATTAAATACTGATAATATAAATGAATTAAGACTAGCTTTAAATTGCATTGTTAAAGTAGATGATTTGTCTAGTGTTGTTAAAAATAAGAAAAAAGATTCTAATAATGCAATAAAGAAATTTACTCTTAAATCTCTTATTAATATACTTCCATCATACATTTATTCAGAATTACAAATACGTGATATATTAAACAAGCTCTCATTACAACTTAATTTATTTAATGTAAAATATAAGAATGATAGTATTTATATATCTTTTACTGATATTGCAGATACAAACATATATGCCAAAGGATTACATAGTAAGCATAAAAAAGCAATTAAAACTTTCTTTAAAAAACATAGATCTAAATTACAACGCAAAGATCAGGATGATTTATTGCAACTTTCTATGCAATATAATATTAATATTGTTTTAAAAAGTCTTTCTCAGCTTAAAAATAATAATATTCTAAAATTGGGTGCTTATTTAAGAACTCTAATAAGACTTAATTTTAACTCTACAGTCTTAACACCATCTTATTCAATTTTTGCATAAGGTCTATTTGTCATGCCTTTTTTTATTATAAAGAATAAAAAAGTTAAATTTTATGGTTATTCTTTATAGTAAAATTAGGCTTTTTTTTATTTTTTTATTTCACTGTTGCTAAGCTGTTGATATGTTGTTGATAAGCTGTTGATATATTGTTTATAATTATAAATTTTTAAAAGTCAAGGGAAAAAAATTAGTGGATAAATAAAAAAATTTAGTTTATAAATAAAAAAATTTAGTTTATATAATAATTTTTAAAATAGTTCATTTATCTAAGCCAGCACCATATACCATTTAAGCATAATATTTATCCACTTAAACTCCTGCTTTCCTAACTTCTGTCATTTTAATGACTGTACTAAAAAAGCTGTTTTTAAAACCATCCCTCATTTATTTCTATTCCTATTCAACTTAATAAATACTTTTTTTATATTGTATAGTATGATACTATGTTGTATATATATTGTTTTTATTGAAATTTAATTAATGAAAGGAGTAGATTACATATATATTAAAAATAAATGATTAATATATATTACTAATTTATACTATGTTATTTTTTAATAAAGTTAATTTAACTAATATATTTAAATACTTTTTTATCCATAATGGTGAGTCAACATTAATTCATTCAATAATAGTTTTTAAGATAGCTGAACAACTGGCAATTTTACTTAATCTAAATCAAGAAACTATACAAGATTTGAAATATGCTTGTTTGCTTCATGATATAGGCAAATTAGCAATTCCTGAAGAGATTTTAAATAAAAAAGAACCTTTAAATAGAGATGAATATGAATTAATAAAAGCTCATGCAATAATTGGGTATAAGATTCTTTCAGAAATGAAGTTATATAAAATTAGAGATATAGCTGCATTTCATCATGAGAAACTTAACGGAAAAGGTTATCCATTTGGACTTACTGCTAAAGAAATATCATTAGAAATTAGGCTACTCACTATTAGTGATATTGTTAGTGCTTTATTATATGAAAGACCATATAAAGAAGCTTTTCAAAAAGAAGAGATAATAGAAATTTTACATAGTATGATTGATAATAATGAAATAGATAAAGATATCACTGTTTTATTAATAAACAATTATGACCTAATTATATATAATGCAGAACACAATTTAGGATTAATAAATCAATATAATAAATTTAAATATCAACTTCAAGAAGAGAAAGAAGATCAGTTATATTTTTAATTAAATATAACTGATCTTTTTATAAAATTAAATATTATAAAGCACATTCACAAGGTAGAAAACTTAATTGACCATCTGCAGGTAGAGATTTTTTTACATCATGCCAAAACTTTTGTGGATTTTTATTTATTTCAGATGCATTTATACCGCTACACTTCATTTTTTTGAAAGTTGGTTCTAATTCGTCTAAGTAGAAATCTTTTAAAATGCTATAACCAATCTCCTTTTCAGCCTCTTTAGCTTTTTCCCATGCTTCAGGATATAAACAATATACTACATACCAAGATTGTTTGCCAGCTTTCAAACAGCCTTTATTACAATTAGCATGTTTATATATTTCATATGTTATAGGTCTTTTGACACCAAATGTTTCACTAGATTTTATTGGATTATCCCAATAGGCTAATGGAAAATCACATTTATACCCCATATTTGCCATTACTCCTATTCGACGCTGTATACGAACTTTTTCGTCTTTATCAAAACCATATAAAAATACAACATCTTCTCTAAGCTTTCCATTTTTTATATCTTCTTTAGATACAGGAAAATTTTCTTTTAAATATCTATGGAATGGTTCAGTTTTTAATTTAGTAGTACACATGGCTTGTCCGTTTCCAAATTTAAAACCACCTATCTTCCTGCATATAGAAATTGGAGTTTCATTTTCCCAATTATCCATATTAGCATAAGTAATTGGTAGATTTAATTTAGCTGCTACTTCTTTTTTAAATCTTTTAATGTCCTCATGTTCCACTTTGGGAGAAATATTATGATTTAGAAGTATCACTTTTCCACCAAATTCATCTGCTCTTTTTTTGGCCATATAAGCTACACAAGCAGAACTTTCACCACCAGAAAATAGTACAACATATGTTATATTATTAATTTTATTATTTTTCAATTTTAAACCCTTCTTTATGATTTCCCATACATAAAGAAGGTAAATTCATAAGGCTACCCATGCATTAACATAGACCTAACATTTCAAATTTTATAAAATTATATAGTTATAGTTAATACGCAACAAATATGAATTTTTATACTCTTGATATACACCTCAACGGAACTATCCCATTCAGATAGGTTTGTCAAACTATTGCTCTGTATTAAAGCTCATTCCTTGTAACCTATATTAAATATAGGAATTTAAAATTGAAAATTCAATTAATTTCCTTTTCATATTAAATATTAGAGTGAGAGAAAAAATTTATTTCTGGCCCACTATCCTCCTTTAATTTTTAAATTACAATTTCACATCATAAGTATCTTCTAAATACCATTTTATTAGTGTATAGGAATTCTTATAAGAACCATAAAGTTCTATTAACCTAAAACTATTTTCAATTTTTGATACATTAGAACCTGTTATATGATCAATTTTTAATAATAATACCTCAATCTGCATCGCAAGTGCAAAGAGATCTACTTCATTATTTACAGGAACGCCTAAGATTTTACTTATTCTATCTTCCATATCAAAGTAATTCAGCTTAGGCATTGTATTAATAATTTCTCCAAACTCAGATTCTTTTAGAATACTTATCATTGTAGAAACTTTTTGTTCAGATGGTATTTCTTTTACCTTTTCTGAATTATTCTCTACAAAATTATAAATTTGTTCTAAGATTGACATTATAATTACCTTCTTTCATTAATTTTTTGCTATATGTGTTATAGAACAATGTGGGTATTACGTTAATGGATAAAGTATCATTAAATTCTTATTATTTATAGGAACAATACCATTTATCTTTTTTAAAGTAGATAAATGATTATCCCATGTAACAAGTTCGAATTTAAGTTCATCTTCTGATAATTTACTTAATTCATTTAATAAATCTTTACAAGTTAAAGGTTTAGACTTCATTTAAATACCTCCTAATTAATTTTTTGCTAGGAATGTCCTAGAGTTATTAAATTTTCTTATAAATAAAAAAATCCTTAAGAAAATATAATTTTCTTAAGGATAAATTTATCTTTATTATTAATTATCATCTCTGTAAAACAGGATTAATGAATCATATCATATAAAAATTATAACAAAGTACAAAATATAGTGCAATTACTTTTAGTATTCTTCAGCTAATATCATTGTACTATAGCTTCCATCATCAATTACATATATTTTTAAATCTTCATCAATTAATATGCCACTACAATTTAAATTGTATGTTGCTTTGTATTGTGGTACCTCTTGTTCATGTTCGATAATTAGGGAATTATTTTCTTTTTTTAATCGAAATATTTGTAGATAGTCTAAAGTTGTTTTTTCCTTAAGATTGTCTATCTTTTCCCACAATAGTAATTGAAGTCTTATAGATATAGAATTATTAATACCTTGGCTGCAATAGCGATTTTTTTTATTAAACACTTTTTCATCATTCCTTTTTCAACAAATTAATTTTTTGCATATACTATTTTTAGTATAGTGGATATTAAATTTAAGCTAGAAATTTACAAGGTCGCTTTATTATTAGCGATTCCATGTCTTCTAGAGAATATCTTTTAAGAATATCTTCACAAGATAATTCTTCTGTATCATTTTGAACATTTTCATCAAATAGAGATATTTGGCCATTTACTTTCTTTTTATTATTGGATATACTATCATTAATGATAATACCTAGCTTTTTAGCACCAGGAATAAATAAATCCTTAGCTAATTGCTTGTCTATCATTAAAAATCTATAGTATTTAGGGTAGTATTTACGTAGAAAATATAAATATGAGCTTCCACCACTAGCCCTTATTAAACAAGGCATACAGCCAATTCTAGGCTTATAGTATACTTTGTGGTATTCATCTTCATTTATATTCTCATATACGTCTTCGTAATATACAACCATATCATATATATCACAATAAGGGACATTATATTTTTCAGTATACTCCCAAACCATTTCATCTGACATAAATGCTATTGGATTAACTCTAAGAGATTTCCAGCTTTTTGAGTAGTAAACAACATTATCTCTTTTAACTTGTTGTTCCCTAGTTCTACTTTCTGCTGCTCTTAGTCCAGTATAGTTTACCTGCATAGGATTTCCTTCAGAAATAAACTTGTCTATCTGCATCAAAAATGGGGAATGCTTAACTTTATAACAGCATTCTTCTGATACACTTCGGCCATTACGTCTATCCCCTTTTCTATCCATATTAAATCCTAAACGATCAGCTATACTCCAATATGTTTCTACAGGCTTTGTTTCTATTAATTTTGAGTCTAATTCCCATTCAGTACATAATTTCTTTTTAAATTTAATTAACTCAGGATATTCAACATGAGAGTTATTAAAAACTATTTTGAAGTTATGCTTATTTACTCTTCTTAATAGGTGCAATGTAGTTACACTATCAACACCAAAGGAAGATGATATAACAGGATTAGATGAAGCATATCGCAATGATTTTTTTATTAAATATAGTGCTTGCTTTTCTGCAAGAGCAAGAGAATAATTAGTTTTAACAGGCTTTTTAAATGAATTACCACGTTGATCCTTTTTTTGGACATTTAGATCTTTAGTAAATGTCAAACCATGTGTAGCACTTCTCTTATTAGGGTATTTCCCTTCAATAGCCAATATATTTCTATTTCTTACTTTTTCCATACCATTTAATTCTCTTTTAAAGTCAGTTGCAATCTGTATTATAAATCTTTGAAATTCTTCTGCTGTTTGTGGAATATTATATGAAATTTCAGCAATATCATCCCAACAAGTTTTTTTATTTTTTATACCTCTGATTCTATAAGTTATTATGAATTTATATCCATCAATGCAACCTTCTAGCATTTCATCAAGAAGAGGTAAACCATTAGGTGTACTGCTAAATCTATTAATATAATCATCTATTGCATATTCAAGAATAGAAATATCTTTTAATAGTTCACTATCATAGTTTAAAAATTCCATAAACTTTAATGAATATTCAGGATTAATTGTTTTTGCAACTTCAGTATAATTTTTGTATCTTGAAACAACAGAAGCTGTCAAAAATACATCTGGTGTAAATATAGGCTCATCTATGTCTTCAATTAAACTTGCTTTTTGATGTTTTAATTGATCTGAATAGTGAGCAAATACATCATACATATCAGAAGGCTGAACTGTATAATTTATACCTAACATGCTTGCAACAATATCTTCTTGCTTTATAATAGGAAATTCATCCTGATTAGTTAATGCATCTGTAATGTGGTACTTTTTAAAATCAATCATGTCGATTTCTTCACTACCATAGACAGAATACCATTGAGGATAATGCTGAAACTCATTAAGTAATATACTAGCAAGTGCTTCATAAGCTATAGTACGCTCAGAATAATCACCGTATATAGCCTTAAGCTTTAATTTAAGGTTTTCTATATCATGAGGATATTTGTTTACTATAATTGAATACATTTTGTCAGAATAGTTATCTTCCATAAAATATTTGACATTATCATATGTGCCATCTATCCAATATGAAATTATGTGAAAATCATTTTGCTTCTCGCAATAGTCCAAGCAGAGATTACCACTATCCTGCAAATCATATATCTCAGAATCAATAAAATCATCAATTAACATATTTAATTTTTCCATATAATCACCTTATTTACATTAATTTTTAGAAAGGGAGTAAGAAAACCCCCTTTAAGTGCTATATTTATAGCGATATTTTATTAATATTTATCTACTGAAAAGCAAATTGTTGTTGCTCTCCATCTATATTTGAATCATCATCATTTAATATAGAAATATTACTACTATTAGAAGTAGTAGTTTCATAGTCTATATTTTTATTATTAATTTTTAGCTTACAGTTTTTTACTCTTGCAACTATCATTTGTGTAGGTAGTTGAGGTATTTCAAGAATGCTTTCAGCATCATCAATAAAAACAGGCAGCTGCATATTAAGTGCCTGGTTAAACATATTAGATATTTCGAGACGAACTTTTGTATTTTCAGAATTTGAAATACGCTTAATGGGTTTGTTATCATACTTAATTTCAAAGGTATCTTTCAATTCGCCAGTTGTAGGTGAAAATGTAAATAGATTAATGGATACTTTATCTAACCAAGTAGATAAAATTGAACTTAGATGCTCAATATATAGAGAACTGTAATTCTTTAACTTTTGACGTTTAACTTCTAATTCAGTAATTTCTGAATTAATGTTCATAATTTCTGAATTAATAATCTCAATTTTTCCTTTATAAGATTCAACATTTTTTTGTTGAATTTTAAGATTAGATTGATAACTTAAATAATCTGATTGTTTTTGTTTTAAAGTATCAATTTGAAGTTGAATGTCGTTGGTATCAGCATTAAGTTTTAATTTAGAAAGAAGTTTATTACTCTCTTCAATATTTGATAGTTCAGAACTAAGTTCATTTCTTTTTTGAGTTAATTCAAGTAATGCCTGTTCTTTATGTTTATTGAACGATTTTAAATTATCTTCTTCTAAATTTTTTATAATACTGATGTTTTCTGTTAAATTACTTATCTCTGATTGCAAGTTCTCCATTCTATTTTTTAGTATTTCTAATTCTTTGAATTTATGTTCTTCTGATATCTCTTGTCCACACATGGAGCATACTGAACCGATAGAATCAAATCTGTTATATGTGTCAATTAATGCGTTAAATTCGCCCATTAACTGTGCTAAAGAAATATTTAAATTTTGTATTGATTGATCATGTTCACTTTTGTAAATCTTATTTTCCTCCAAAGAAATTAAATTATTTATTTCATAGATTTTAGATTTAATTTCATCTGTAGGAAGAAGATTTATTGTATTAGATTTATTAGTTAATTGATTTTGTAAATCTATAAGAAGTTTTTCATCATCAACAGAAAATGTTTCTTTAGCTTCAATTTGATTAGTATTTTCTATAATTAAGTTTTGATAAACATTTAATTTACTTTCTTTAGATATTAGTAAATCCTTTTTAGAGTTAATTTCTGATAACATTTGTTTAATGCCAATATTTATATCTGGATATTGATCCAGTATTTCTTTTAAATCATGACATTTATATTTAGAAATAATTTCATCATGATTTATATTAGGCAATATTTTTAATAGAGCTTTTCTTTGTTGAGCTATTGATAATCCTAAAAAAACTCTAGGATTAAATACTGCTAAAAATAAATCTTTATCAGGAATATATTTAAAAAGTTCCTTCTCTAATATCCTTTGTTCATTTAGCTTAATAGTTAGTGACTTCCCTTTCTTTCTTAATAAACGATATTCAACTCCATTAAATATATAGTCTATTATTACAAACATACAGTCAGAATTAATATTTATTAATTCTTTATCTGATTTTTGGTCTCCAGAGAGATCACTACCATAAAAACACCAGGATATAGCTTCAGCTATTGTTGTTTTACCTTGTGCATTTCTCCCAACAATTTCAGTGAAATTTGAAAATTCAAAAATTGTTGGTTCTAAATAATTTTTAAAGCCTGATATACAAATTTTATTTAACTTTAAATCCATATTCATAACCCCCAAGTTTATTTTTTAAAATGTGGCCTTTTAACTTATTATAGGTAAAAAGCCACATTTAAATAATTAATTTTTAAAGAGTTTGATTACTACTTAGTTTTTTTATAGCATCATTAGCTTTTATCAAAGTAAGCTCTTCCAAGCTATGTACTTGGTAGTGATCCAATAAACTCTGTAAAGTTGTATTTTTATTAATGCTTAACAAACTAGTTATAGCATTTAATATTACTTTTGGAACCTCATTCTTTTTAGGTATTGGTTTATTTGCAACATTATTAATTTTTTCTTTTGGCGATGGCTCTACTTTGTTGGTAGTAGATTTTGTAGGAATATTATTGATTTCAGTTATTGTGCTACTAGGTTTACATGCAGCAGATTTTTGACCAGAAATATATTGATTATATTCATTCTTTAGTCGTGTAATATCTTTATCAATTATTTTTCCATATTCGTCTAATGTCACCCAAGAATTTGAGAATATATCTTTTGATGACAAATATCGTCCGATACCAAACATTTTCGCACACCTCTTCATAGAATCGCTTAGACCGCCCTTTATAGGCTCAAATGGCGTGTCACTTGCTCCGTCTTCCTTAAATATCCATATTTGTTTTTCTTTATCAAATACACTTATTTGGCAGATTTGTGCATTATGATTTTTCCAGTCTCTAAAAGAAACTTGCCATCCAAAAGGACCGAATACTTCATCAAGTCGGTTTTGTATAGCTGAATTAGTAACATATACGAATGCAAGTGCTTTATCCTTTTTGTCCTTACTTACTGGTTTTGGTCTAAAGTTAATTTCGTCTGCTGAAAATGGTGCTTGTAATTTTTCAATTAAATTTTTTTCCATGTTAATTCCCTCTTTCATATTAATTTTTGGCTAGGAGCAAATCCTAGAATTATTAGATTTTCTTATAAATAAAAAAATTCCTTAGAAAATTAATTAATTTTCTAAAGAATTAAATTATTATTCGTATTAATTATCACTTATTTATTAAATAAGTTAGTTAAATTGGTTGGTACACTTTAATTATACTTCAAATAACTAATTAATACAATATTTCTTATAATATTCATCAATATTTAGAACAGAATTTAATAATACTCCAAATTCCAATTCTATTTTCCACATGAGATGGCTGGAAATAAGCAGATAGCCTTTTTCTAATGCACTATATGTTTCTGGTGATATACATAACTTATTCGCCATATCTTCTATTGTATAGTTTTTAAATTGTCGTATATATTTTAATTTTGTTAAATTGACGACTTTATCTAATACTGTTATTTCTATTAATTTACGTTTCTTTTTGCAGTACTTTTCTTTTATTTTATCTGTTTCAGTTATGGTTTCACCTATAAGTATTTTATAGCGTTCTGGAAGAAGGATATAGTCCCCTTTTTTTTCTAACTTATCTAATGGTATTTTTATAACCTTATTAATTAATTCAAAAAAAGGTTTACTATCTAAGTAATTATTCAGCTTTAAATCAAAATTCTCTTGAAGGTTAATTACTTTTTTCACCTTTAGATTTTTATGCAATTCAAATGCTATTGCATAATATTGATAGCTAGAAAAATCATAATCTATTTTTTTTACATACTCATTATATAAATCCAAATAACAAGAGTAATTTTCACTTCTCTCTACTTTGGTATAAGTTAATTTTTCACATTCGATTTTTTTACAAAATTTAAATACTATGTCTGTATAATCTTTATCTGTAGATTGTAATACATTATTTAAGATTTGATGAATCTCTACATGAGTATCACTTTTATAACGTAATATAAAGAAATAAGAACTTTTATATGTTTCTGAATATTCCACTTCTTTATTAACACTATATAATAGATTAAAAGGTATATTGAAGTTTTTGATGAATTTTACTACAGACATCCCACTGAAGTTTACATTCTCATTTGCAACATTACCAACAAAATTTGGATTTATACATAAAGATTTTGCTATATCATCATTTGAAATATTCAAGTTTTGTTTTATAAGTGTTAAATTATTGGGTAAAATTTTAGGTATATTTAATACCTGTTCATTAATAAGTTGATTTTCAATGATATCAAACATACGCATATATCTAGAAAACAATTATGTTTTCTTTATCCTCCTAATTAATAATATATTAAGATAATAACATAAAATATGGTCAAATTGTAGGTTTTATAAAAAAGTTTAACCTTTTTTAAAAATATATAAAATTGTCATTACAATTTTAAGGCATTTACAAAGAACCTCTTAAGCAAACTTTATTCAAAACCTACACAAATTGAAAAAATATAAAAATTCTGAAAACTCTAAATTTTAATATGGTCCAGCTCCGTATTGTTAATTTACAATAAATAAAATAATAGTTCAAGTGTTTGATTGTAATTTAATAAATTAATAATATTTTAACTATAAAAATATTTGTATTAGAAAACAAATAGTAAAAAAAAGGTGGTAAATTAATTTAAATATAGTACAGCTATATTTAATGTACTATATTTAAAATTAATTTACTACCTTTTTAAATCATTTATTTCACAAGAAAATTCTGCTAATCTATAATCCTCTAATATTGCCTTTTTTTCTTCTATCTTATAGCGTATAAAACAAGAGTCAATATCTCTTTCTATAATACGTAAATCTTGAGTGAACAAAATATAATTTAAGCATTTTACATCAACATGTTTTGATTGTATTAATTGCAGGATATTTTTATAAATATTAAATAAGTGAGGATCATTTTCTCCAATAATTATTAATCTCTTTTTTATTGAATTAAAATCATGTTCTATCTTTAGAATCAGCTTTTCTATGTCAGATATAGTATTTGTTGTTCTTAAAGAAATTACAATATGCTTAAAATCATCAATACTATAATTGCATCCTACTATATTTTCATCATTACTTAAGATTAAATTATCATAATCTATAAGGTTATATTTTAGAACCTTTAATATAAAATTATTTCTAGCTAAGTAATTTTTCATATTTTCTAGTACTAAGACACTATTCATTACATCCCAAGTACATTTATATTCTCTTTGTAAAAGAAGTCTTTTACCTCTATCTCTTAAAACATAGCACTTTAAACCAGTTTCAGCATCTCTGCTATCACTTATGAAAGAGTATCTTCCAATTACTGATGAATTATTTAGTTTAGTAAGTCTTTTGCTTATAATGCTTTGGTTAACATCTATATTTTTAACGGTATTTAAGAAAGAGGTTATTTGCCTGCTAGTTGAATATTTTAGAATATATACAGCATTAATTATTTCTATATCAATTGGTTGAAAGTATCCACTCTGAATTTTATAAGCGAAAAACGAAGAAGATATTTCCTTACCTTCAAATTTAATTTTTTCATTATTATATATTGCAAAATTGCTTTTACTTGTTTTAATTTTTTCATCTTCAACTAATAGATTACTCACAGCCGCCCTCCTCATAAGATTTTATTCCTATAATTTAAGATATAATAGAGCCTGTTATTCTATGTTTATCATACTTAACTGAATTGATTTTAACACGTACATTTTGATCTATTCGATATTTATTAGAGTTAAAATCACAGATAACATCTAAGTGTTTATCTAACGAGCAATAAATTCCGTTGGCTTGAATTGATTTGATTTTTGCTAGAAGTATATCTCCTTTTTTATAATTTTTTGCAAGAGTACGGAATTTAGGTAATAAAGATTTTCTATCTAATGCTAGATGTACTATATCTCCAGCTTTATTTCGCTTTAATTCAATAACAACAACTTTTACTACTTCACCTATAGATACATGGTCTGTAAGATTAGTTACATATAAATTCTCTAAATTACCTCTAGGAATTATACCAACATAATCACCACCAATGTCGACAAAAACACCTTTAGTTTCATCTATATTTGTTATTACACCTTTTACAACAGTCCCTATTTGAAGTGAAGTATTATATAAGCTTCTTATTTTTTTTACAAAATCTTTACGACTTAAATATATTTTAATATCGGAATTATCAGTATCATCTATCTTAATAACTTTTCCTTGAACCTTTGCACCAACTTTTTTTTGACATAAACCTTTATGTACATTTTCTTCCCCTATTGGAATACTGACTTCATTTCGTTCCATTATGCAAGTTATACCATTTATATCAATATATAAATTACCATCAGAGTCACACTTGTTACACAAGCCAGAAAAGTAAGTCTCATTCAATAGACCTTCTTTTAATATACTAAGTGCTTCTTCATGATTAACATCATATTCATTGCTATCACCAATTTCAAGTAGTTTATCATCCAATTCAATAATATTTTCTAATTTATCCATACAGGTTCTCCCCTTCCTTATTTAATAACATATTCTATAATAATAACTTTAATATAACACAACAATTTTGTTTTGTCTATCTATATATATAATAATTGATAATAACAAGTGAAGAAAAGTTTCTATTGTAGCTTTTGAAAAAAGATTGATCAAAATAATAGATGTAAATGGCTAAAACACGTAAATCTATTTTTTTGTTTTTATAATAGAGTTTGATCAAAAGTAGAAATTCACATGGATATTACTTTATAAATTAATACGATAGTTCGCAATTTTTGATATTTTAATTGAAGTACTGTAATGGATTATGTTAAAGTACTGCTATTTTACAAGTTAAAATACGAATTATTAATTTTTTAAATTAGTTTTAATCAAACTTTATTCAAAATGATTAAACTTTTTTATAAATCTACATCTATGAATATTATATAAGAGCATCTGTATAATTTTTTTAAAAAATTTGTTAGTAATTTATTGCAAAGGAAAAGAGATAGAACTATTTTTATATAGTTCTATCTCTTTATATTATTATTAGTTTTAAGCACTTAAGCCAGGTAATTCAAATTTATAATCATATCTTGTGAAAATATCATTAAGCTTAGAATTAATGATATTTTTTATGACGGAAGCCTTATTTGAATCTTGTTCTGAATAAAAATTACCTATTAGAGAAGATAATTGTATACATTCAGATTGAAAGTTCTTAAGTGTATTTACATTATCTCTAAACAATAGATTTTCTAAAACATATTTAGAAAGGAGACATTTGAACCAATATCTATCCTTATCTTTTATAGGCATATTAGAATTTCTTATATTTTCGTAATCAAGAGTATCATAATAACTAGTAATAAGTACTTTTAATGATTGCTTAAATTCATTACTCATATTATTTTTTATATCTTCTACTAATGACATTAATGAATTTTCTAATCCATCAGGACAAAGCTTAATGTAAGTTATATCATCATTAAAAATTTTACAAAACATAGTTGATAATTCTTGTGGGTTCATAATTGTTTTATTTTCATAACATTCTGCGAAAAAAATATGCACTTTATTTAATAGTAATCTATTGGTTTTATTCATTTTTAATTCCTTCTTTCAATTAATTTTTAGCAAGATAACTTGTAATTTAAAGAGCTATTAATAGTTGTTCTTTAGCTGACTTTTCAAACAGATTTAGTAAATATCCCCATTCTATAAATAATGCCATACCTAATTGATTATCATTTTTTATATAGATAACATCATTTAAGGTATATGTCTTAATTAATGTATTACCATTTTTTATAGTAATGTTATTATTTGAGTCAGTTATTAAATTAATGTTGTTGCATATACAATTGCTGAATTCTAATTGTTTCAATAACGAATATACATAATACTTTAATTTTTTAAATAATAGGTCTTTGGGAATATCTAAAATATACATTTTGGAATATTCTAGACCGCATAATGCTTTAAATGTATTAATTAAATTTTCTCTAGGACTAGCCATATAATCACATCCCTTTTATAATTAATTTTTAGCTAAGATTAAATCTTAGAAATTTTTTAATAAATATTAGACAGTTAAATATCTAAAACTTTCTTTGGAAACAGTCAATTTATCATCTATTCCCTTCCCCTCGTTAATATCCCATTCCAGAATGGTAACAGAATAACCTAGTGATTTTAATAGTGATACAGTACTGATTTCAGCTGCTAGTACATCATTATTTGTGTACTTGTCCATGTCTAGAGCTAATAAAATTTTGTACTTCTTATTTTCATGTTCCTCTACTAATTGCAGTTCTTGTATTAATTTTCTATAGTTACTAACTCCAGCTTCAGCTAAAGAGCGAATTCCTAATATTTCAGAGGCTATTTTTGCTTTTAATGCACCCTCTGTTAAAAGGATAGCATCATCTACTATTAAATTTTGTGGAATATGATAATCTATAGGACTTCCACAAGAGTTTTCTTTTGTGGTATACCAGAAATATCGGATTGTTTTACCCTTTTCATCAACTACAGGAGTAGTAAGTCTGTATTGCATCCCCACAAGTCTATTTTTATAATCATTGTAAGGAATGAAGAATCCATCTATATCTTCGAATTTTTTTGTTTTATTATTATAAATCGAATTTTTAAATGAAATGAATTCTTTATTATTGGATTTAATTTTTCTAAAGCCTGGAACCCTTATCAATGATTCAGGTTTGAAATATTCCAGTAGTGAATTAACTATTGCTGTTCTTAAAGAACATTGATAATTTTTATAATTTACTTGATTGTTAAGAGGAATTGAGAAACATCCAAGAGCATTAATAGTCTTTTCATCTAATCCCCTATCAATTAAATTTTTCTTATGAGCTGGATATAATGCTGAACCACTTAAATGAATGGATTTATTTCTAAATTCTTTATAGACCTTATCCCAAAGATCTAATAATTCATCTGTTATTGGCTCAGGTTTATAATCAGCACAATCAATAATTTTTGGTGGTGTAGCTCCATTTATCTCGTTTGCTAAATGAATATACCAACCATCTCTTGAAGGACGATTACTTTGTGCATATTTACATCTATAGATTACAACAACATTTTCTTTATCTGTCATAAATCCACATCTACCCTTCTTGCTTCCACATACTGGACAAATATTGCCACTTCTGATTGGATACCAAGTGCATCCGGAAAATTGAGTCACTGCCATTTTAATTACATCTCCTTTTTTAAAATACAAAAAAATCTCTAGAAAATTAAATTTTCTAGAGATTAATTCAATATTATTTAATATATTAATTATCACTTATATTACTATAAGTTATTTTTTTACTATCAATTATTATATTATATTATTTTCTTGTATTTTGCAATAATTCATTTTAAATTTAGTAATGCTTTCATCTGAGTATCAACATAATTATCAGCATTTGCCAAGGTAGAATTGTATTGGCTAGAATGATCTATATATTTAGCAATATCTATATAGATATATTTTACTGAATCTACTAATGGTGAGTGTATATTTTTATTTTCATTAATGAAATTATTTATATGCAATGTTTTTTTCATAAGAGCAGCTTTATTATATCCTATCAGTGTTAATGTATATCCTATATGATTATTTTGCTTTGAGCCTAGTGTATTATTTTCTTTATATATGCTTTGCATATTATTAGTAGTATTTGTAGTGATGCTAAAAAAATCATGAAATAAGTTATTTATTTTATTTTCATAATATTTAATATCATGAAAATCAAATATTAATATTTCTGGAACGTAATGAAGCCTAAGCGTATTTTTTACTATATATAAATTAAAAAATTTAGGTTGAAGAGTTACTGTTTGATTTTGCAATAATAGCTTTCTATAAATATTATAAATATCATACCATATAATCCTTAATATATTATCAGATTTATAATTTTTTAGTCTTTCTTTAATCTTAGAATATTCTGATTCATTTAAAATATATTCTAAATCATTAATATTATAGTTCAAATTTTTATATTTTAAAGTGGCCGCATGTATTTTGCTAGTTAAAGCTTTTAAGTGATAATTCAAATTTGAATTATTTATTATTGAATTATTTGTAATATAATATTCTACTTTCATTAAAGATACTAGAAATTTATTATTTTTCATATTTTGCATATGATTAAATCTTGGAAGATTATTATAATCTCCAGTAAAAATAGCTTGTGCTGCTTTTTTTAAATAGAAATACTTATTACGATTTATGTTGTTAATCTCAATAAAGCCTAAAGACGCTAATTCTTTAATGATTTTTGTACATTTTTTTTTGATATAATTATCTGACAATTCAGGATTTAATTTTTTATATAAAGAATAAAATTGTCTATAAGTACAATATAATCCTACAGAATAGATTTCTTTAAGAATCAGATCATATTCTTTGGAATATATGTAGTTATATTTATAAATATATTTTTCTGGAGTATTAATAGGTATAACGTTCAATAGATTTATTCTCCTTTCGTATTTTTATATCTTTGGTATTTAGAGTGATTAATTTATCACAATATGTATTAGCAAACTGCATTTTTGACTTGATAGTATCCTTTGAATAATTTGTTGTTAAGATTTCTACTCCAATCAACTTATTATCCATAAGAAAGAGTCCATCTGTAGTAGCAGTATTTTTATAAATTTCTTTAAGCTCAGTTTCATTAAGCCAAGTATTTTGCAATTCATATGGAAGAACAGAATAACTTTTCAATAATAAGTAATCATGCTCCAATTGAGAAACATCTGTTTTATATAATGATTTTCCTGCAATTTTAATATACTTTTTACTTTTATCTGTCAATGTATATATTGTTGTTATTTTTCCAAAAAGCAATGACTTACTATTAATAAGTATTATATCTTCTTTAATCAGATTGCTTAAAGTTAAAGAATTTATTTTGTAAGCAGATTTTGCTATATTTTTGGTCATTAAACCACAATTAGCTATGGCTAATAGAAAAAATTTATATTTTGCCAACATAACAGTATTAACCTCCTACTAGTATAAAGTTTAAATCTCAGCCAATAAAAATGTAATACTTCCATATAAAATATATGAGTAAAACTATAGGAATAGGGTAATTGAAACTATATAAAAAGTTAACAATACAATAAATTTATTTCATTTTATTGAAATTACAGGAAAATTACTCTATAATAGTATATTGTAAATATACTAATGAGGGAGAAAAAAAATGATAATACTATCTAAATGTATTAAGCTAACTAATAATGATATTGCTGAATTAAGCAAGTCTAATGAATTAATAATTACTAATTTAGCTACAGCTGATGGTACTGATGATGTAAATGTTCACATTGAAAAATTAAATTTAGAAATAATTAAATAATTAAATTTAGAAATAATTAAATATTTAAATAATTAAATAATTAATTAATTAATATAAAAATTAATCAATACATAAAGTTAATATATATAATATAGTAATTAATACATAAATGTAAAATTAATAAATGGACGAGCTGCTGTTATAGTAGCTCTTTTATTTTTCAATTTTAATTTAATAGCAAATATTCAAAATTGAATACTATTTATAACTATGTGGATGCACAATGCAAGTGCATAAATCAGTGATAAAAACACAAATATAAGCTTATATGTGTATGAATACGTATATAAAACTATATAAAACGCATATATGTGTTTTATATAGTTTTATTTTTTATGCAACAAAAGTGTGTTTCAAATGCGGATAAATACACATATTTGCGGGATGATGAATATAAAAAAGTAATAAATACACAAATAAACACAAATAAGAGTGTTATAAAATAATTATGTGTTTAAAGGGCGCTTTATTGTGTGCAACAACATAATCGTAATAAAAATCAATGAATACTTAATGATGCTACTAAACGCATAAAAGTTCAAATTAACACAAAAATACACAATAATACACAACAATGTGTTTTGGAGCATATAGCTATTCTTAGCATAATTGTTTTAGTTAAATGCTTATTTATAAAAAATATAAAAAATTTTATAAATAATAATGTCTTATAAACAACACATAACAATTACCTTATATTTGTACATATTTTTATAGATTAATATCCCTATATTACTTATATATATAGTTTATTAGTTACCTATTTTAAGCGTCTAAATATAGATACCCATTAAGTCTATTATAATCTATTACCACTAAAGATACTATTGTTAATAAGCGATAAAATATTATATAATTACTTTTATAAAACATATATGTTTTGTTGAAAGGAGGAGAGGAGTATATTTGATTTAGGAGCTTTAAAGGATAATGAATATATTATTTTTTTAAATAAGACCAGTGATATTTTAGGCAATTTTCAATACACAGAATTTGTAATACACAAAAATGAAAATGGACGCCTGGTTCTAGAGTTTGAGAAGAATATATCAACCAATAAAAAATATCATGCAAGTTCTATTGTTGATACAATTCAGACTGTAAAACAAAGTTCCGCTGGTGTAATAGCATTACCAAACATTATTTGCGAAAATGAAGCAATAGAAGGAAGCTATAGGGATGGCTTTAAGTTTGAATTTAAAGAAGTTGTCAATATAAGATTGGTAAAGGAGAGATTTGCATAGGATGAAAAAAATGAAAAAGAAAATTGAATATTTGGTAGACAAAAGCAATCCTAAAGTTATTGATAAGATTAGTTTAATAAGCTTTTCGATAATAGGTATTATATCGTTATATCTGTTTATTAGTACATTTAAAATAATAGTATCACCTATAGTAGATATACACCCTAAGTTTTTATATACAGTGTTGTTATTATTCGATATTGCATTGTTTTATTTTACTATGCTAGGAGAACAGACAAATAAACCAATAAATAGACCTAGAATATTTTTATTGGTATCATTAATCGTGGGATTAAATATGTATTCTTTGTTAGTAGAAACAATAAACCATTCATTTACTAACTTTCTTAATAGTTTGATAGCTATAACAGAAGTACCAAGCTACTTGCTAATAAGTAATATAAGAATTATGAGTATATATATACCTATATTTATTGTTATGGCAACGTTAGGGCAATCTATAAGTATACCTTTTAAAAAAGCAAGTAAGAAAGAGTTACTAGAATATTCGCTAGATATACTAACAAGAAATGTAAATGAAGTTTCTGAAAGAACTATTAATCTGAAGCTATGTGAAGACATAGAGACTGGTGAAGATATTATTTTAACAGAAAATTCAAGTAAGCAGCATACTCTTATAGGCGGTTCTTCAGGAAGTGGTAAAACAGCTCTTGTATACAGACCAATTTTAGCACAATTATTTTATCAGAAAGCTGAATTTAGAGAAAAACTAAAAAAGTTAGCTTATCAATGTTTAGAAGAGGGTATATGTTATGTGAAGCTACCAATAACCAATAAGTATATTAATGAACACTTTTCTATGGATTTGATTGGTATAAAGTCTGGACGAAGAGAAGAATTTCTAGAGATATTTAAAGATTATATTATTGGAGTAAGAGAAGGGGTTAAAGTACTGTATAACAATACTGATTATTGTGATAATATAATTATACCATTGAGGTATTCTGACTCGACTAAAAATACAGAAATAAAAATCAAAGTATATTCATCTGATCTAATAAAAGATGAATATGAATTTACTTATCAAGATGGAAATGTTATAGGTAATGATGTTGCTTTAGACGATTACACCATCAAAATAAGTATTGATACAGACCAAGAAGTGGACGAACTTGTACAAGAGTTGCTGAATATTAACATAGAGGTAATAAGTGAGAAGAGGCATATATATAAGTTTGAAGTTTATGTGGCACAACATAATGAAGGAAAAATTATCTATAGAGATCTAGGGGTTACAGTAGTTGCTCCTGATGGTGGATTACCTTCAAATACAGTTGATATTGCTAATAAAAATGGAATTAAAGTTCATAAAGTAGATCCTAAGATGGAAGAGATTGAAAAGGGAGAAATAGCTAAATTTAATCCTTTGATGGTTGGTACTCCAGAAAAGGCTGCTGATGTTATATCATCAATTTTAGTAGCCATGGAGCAAACTACTGGGAAAGATGCTAATCCTTATTTCACAAATGCATCCATTAGAGCTATAAGAAATTTGGTTATATTACTTAGAGTAATATATCCAAAACTACGAGGTAAAAATCCTACACTTATAGATGTATTGGATATATTAAATAATTTTAATTTGGTAAAAGAGTATGTAGAGGAGTTAAGAAAAGATAGTAGGTTAGAAATGCGTTGGAAAAGTGTTATTGACTATTTCGTAACAAGTTTTTATCCTCAACCTAAAGATGAAAAGGGTAATATCATATATGGCACTAACGAAGGAGTAAACAGAAAGAAGACTGCTGAAAGTATTTCGGGAGTAATAAACCAATTGGATAACCTTCTTGGTAGAGAAGAGCTACGTTATATACTATGTGATGCAGAACATAGCTTGAATTTATCAGAGGTTCTTGAAAAAGGTGAATGCCTTGCTATTGCAACTAGACAATCAGAATTAGGAAGTATATTAGGGAAAGCATTTGCTTTACTATTTATACTATCTATGCAAAATGCAGTTTTGTGCAGATATAGTGAAGATGAAAATCCTGAAGTACCACATTACTTAGCTGTAGATGAATTCCCATTCTATTTAAATGAGAATTTAGGTGTTTTCTTTACATTTTCTCGTAAGTATAAATGTAGTTTGATTTGTGCAATACAAAATATAGCGCAGCTATGTGAAGAATCTGAGGTATTTAAACAGATTGTATTTTCTAATACAGATACAAAACTTATATTGCCAGGTAGTAATGTAGAAGATAGAAAATATTATTCGGAATTACTTGGAACTGAAGAAGTTTTTGAAACTCAAACAGGCGTATCTAAAAATCCTATATTTAGCGAAAATGCGAATTATAGTGAAACAACTAAAGGAAGTATGCAGGAAAAAGCGAAAGTATCCGAAGAAGAAGTATCTAATCTAAAGTTCAAAAGATGTTATTATGTTTATACGAATCCAAAAGGAAAGAAATGTGTTGGTAAAGGGGTTATTGATTTCTTAAAGTTTAATGATGATAATATTATTCACTCTGAATACTATGATTTTGAGAAATATATGGACCAAAATACTTCTTCAGTATTAGATAATGATAGGGAGCAAGTGGAACCAAATACAATTAACTTGTTTAATAGGAGTGAAGAATTAAATATATATAAAGATATACAAGCAGTTGAGTTAGATGAATTAGAATTAGCAACAGAAGAAGAGTATAATGAAAATAATATTAATGATATTGAATTTGGAAATAACCAAATTGATGAAAGCAAGAATAAGAAGGAAGAACATCTAGTAGCACCTGAGCCAATAATACCACCTAAACTTAATATACTAGAACAAAAACTAATGTCTAGTATGGGAGCTAGCAGTGATTTAGATGAAGATAATGCTGATAAAGATAAACTAATGAATACGATAATAGAAGAAGTACATAGTATAAATAATTTAGATGATATCAATCTTGATGAATTGAGCATTGAAGGGTTATCTGATGAATAGTATACTAAAATATGAAAATGAAGGGAGCGGTTTTAATGAATGCAAGGTGTCCAGAATGTGAAGGCATTTTGATTCCAACTTTTGAAGAGGAAATTTTAGTAAACAAGTGTCCATTATGTGGTTATATTGAGAAAAACGAAAACGTAAATAGTTCTTCAAGAAAAGAAAATTCTACAAGAATAAAAGAAATAAAAGAGGATATTATAAACAAGAAAGATAGATTTATTGTTATTAGTTATTTAAGAAGTATAAGGGAAAGTAGGGGAGTGTCTCAAAAGCAAATAGCGGATATTTTTGGTTTTACAGAACAACGTTATGGAAATGTAGAACGTCATTATAATGCACCTTCTGTAGTCTTAATAGCTGAATTTGGTTATCTCTTAAATGCACCAGTAAATGAGTTGTATAAAGCTGTTAAGATTAGCGAGGATATGTATGAGGATATGAAACACCTAAAGATATATAAATCTGAACTAGTACCTTATGATGAATTGTACATAGCTGAAAAAAGACTTAAAGAGATTGAAGATAAATTAAAAAATGAGTATCTAGATGAAAAGAAGAATTATGATAAGCTTCATGAAACTATAGTTTCGACAGAAAAAGAGATTGAATGTATTAAAGATAAAGAAAAAAAATCAAAGGAATATATAAAGGCAAAGAAAGAGTGTGATAAGCTTCTTAATGGAACTTCTACATTCTTAAAGCAAGGAGAAGTTGTTGACAATTATTATTGGGAGAAATACCTTAAAATGAGAAATATCACAGATTTCAATTATGAATAGTAGTATATATGTAAAGAGGGATATCTATATACAACATAGGTATCCCCAATGTCATTTAGATAAGACTTTTTCTTATCTAATCCACCTAAGAATATTATAAAATTCTTAGGTGGATTTTTATTTGTGCATTTTTTTG
>ENA-OWOI01000097-OWOI01000097.1-gut-metagenome-genome-assembly--contig:-NODE-97-length-29947-cov-5.880214_pt1 | contig 29947 bp, 17 predicted proteins | sample MGYA00248258_ERZ651800 | MGnify/ENA primary metagenome ERZ651800 (study PRJEB26908, sample SAMEA4031704) | gut metagenome | biome: gut; feature: normal infant; material: stool | place: China | collected 2015 ...
GAGTGATTTACATAATTATGATCGACTATTTACCAATCTTTGGGACTAAAATAGCAACACTTTTTGTCCTATAACCCAATAATTATATAAATAATAAAGAGCTGAAGATAAAATCTTCAGCTCTTTTTAGATTGTCTATAAATAGATTAACGACCCATATCAATTGTATTATCCCAAATAATATTTGTTCTGCGACCATCGAAGCCTTGATCTGGTTCAGGAGGTAATTTACTAGATTTAGTTTGACCTACATAAGCACCTGTTTCAGCATCTACAGTAACTACAGTCTTTTTACCGTCTTGATGCATTGTCATATAGTATAGGATTTTACCTTCATGAGCTTCAATTTTCCAGCCTTTTACAACTGCATCAGCACCAAGTTGTTGTTTTGCAACGCGTTCAGCTTGAGCTGCTTCAATTACTTTATCCTTATTGAAGATCTCACCAATAACTTTTTTAGGTTTGCCACCCTCTTCCATATCGGAAGTATTACCAGTGATTACGTCTATTTTCATTTTGTATTGATGATATTTACTATAACCTACTACTTTGTAACCATAGTTCAAATCGTTGGAGTTAAGCTCTACAGAATGTAGTGCTGCATTAGGATAGCGATTTTGGAAAATAGTACCAATTTTACTCATAGTCATAACCATGGATTCGCCTGGTGCACGTTGTACAGAAATATCAGTACTTGTTTCAGGTTTTGTTTTACGCGCATCTGCTACACTTGGTGTAGCAACGGACAATACGCCAACCGCTAATACACCTGTTAATGCCATAGAAATTAACTTTTTATTCATTACATATCCTCCTACTATATACAATGCTTTTACCAATAATAAAAGTCATCTGTATACTAGAATTACTATAAGTTCGTGCTATATACAACAGCACACAAAACATACATAAATAGATATATTATTTAGACAATATACTATAAACCTTCATTTGATGCAAGTCGATCGTCTACATCAGTCATGAGCAATTTGTAGCATGTAGCCACTAAAGGTACGCCAATCAACATACCTGTAACGCCCATTAAACTACCGCCGACGATAACAGCTGCAAACACCCACAAACCAGGTAAACCAACGGAATTACCTACAATCTTAGGATAAATAAAGTTACTTTCAATTTGATGAAGAACCTCTAAGATAATCACATAGATTAATGCATCCATAGGGCTTACAGTGAGTAAGATAACTGCACCTATCACACCGCCCACATAAATACCTAGCAATGGAATTAATGCAGTAAGGCCGATAACACAAGCAATTGTAGTGGCATATTCAATATTGAATGCCCATAATGAAATACCAACCATGATACCTAAAATCAAGGCATCTATAAACTGGCCTACAAAGAAGTTACTGAACGTTTGAACAGCAACACGTGTAACATAACTAACACGGTTAACCCACTCATCAGATGCATAGGCTTTTAAAATACGTTTGCCTTGCATCATAAGGCGCTCTTTATCGAGCAGCATATAAATGGCAAAAATCAAACCAAGGCCTATATTTAAAGTCCAAGATAAGGCTGTTCCCATCGCATTCACGAGGTATGTACCACCTTTTGTGCCCCACTCGCGCGTATACTTAACAATACTTTCACCACTCAAGGTATCCATCAATGTTTGATTGGATGCCATCGGAATCGTTTCTGTAAGGTGTTGCATCCAAGATTGGAAATCTGTATACAACTGCGGCGAAGAAGCCACGATGATCGACATGGAGTGAATCAATTGTGGAATCGCCATACGAGCAATAAAATAAACGATAGCACTGATTGTAACAAAGGATAAAATCAGGCTTAAAGGTCGTCTAATTTTATCTTTCCAACCCGTTTTACTCTTAGGCCACAGCCAGCGTTCATAACGCACCACTAGAATATCGAGAACAAATGCGATACAAGCACCTACTATAAGTGGAACAAAAGCTGTAACGATGGCATCAATAGCATTAGCAATATCGCTGATACGCAGTGCCATCATAATCATAACACCCGCCAATATTATGGCCCCTATAAGCGGTTTATAATATTTAAATCTTTTCATATATAACCTACTTTACTATACTCACAACGCATACATTACCAAAACTTAATGAACATTGTATGACCTACGATTGTATGCAAGCTTAGTATAACACAAAAGTCCACCTTATCACATGCTCGGTCCCCCGATGAACACGAGAGCATGATAGAAGGTGGACTATATTGTATGTCTAATCTAAATTAGATTGAAGATTAGCGATGAATGTAAACGTCTACACGACGGTTTTCAGCTTTACCTGCTGCAGTGGAGTTAGTTGCAACTGGTTTAGTGTCGCCATTAGCAATACCGATTAAACGATCAGCAGATACGCCGTTGTTTACTAAGTATTGAGCTACATATTGTACGCGGCGTTCAGACAAGCCAACGTTGTATTGAGGAGTTGCGTCAGTATCAGCATTACCCAACAATTTAACTTGGTCTTGAGAGTATTGGTTAGCAGCATTTACAGCAGCTGTTAAGTTTGGATATTGGTCTGCACGAGCTACATCTTGGTCGGAATCGAAGTAGATGGAGTCTACATAGTAATCCAATTTAGGAGTTTTGTATACAGGAGCTTCTACAACAGGAGCTGGAGCTGGAGTGTATACAGGTGCTGGTGCTGGAGTTGCTACAGGAGCTACTGTTTTGTGACCACCGAAACGGTAGGACAAACCAACTACAGGACCTTGGAAGGATACGTTTTCAGTATCAGTATCTTGTGTATTGATATAACGGTAACCAGCGTTGATATCCAAGTCTTCGTTTACTTTGTAGCCTAAGCCAGCTTCCCAAGTTGTAGTTTTCTTAGTACCTACACCAGCTTTACCGTAAACTTCTACTTTGGAGCCAAGGTTAGCTTTACCAATTACACCTGCTTGTGCAATGTTGTTAGTGCCATCACCATCATTATTATGGATGCGTGCATAACCACCATATACTGCGAAGTTTTTATTCAAGGATTGAACCAAGTTAACTTCATGCATGTTTGTATCAAGATGTTTGGAATTTAAACCATGGTAACCATATTGAACAGCAGTTTTGTCAGACAAAGCATAAGTCAAACCACCATCAAAGTTCCATTTGTGAGCATCTTTAAAACCTTCAGTTTTAGTTTCAACATTTGCTGCACCAAGATCAACTTGGAATTCACCTTTGTTGAATTGAGTTTGTGGAGTTGCGCCAGCTACGGATACACCTACAGCAGCAACTGCCAATAAAGCTAATAATTTTTTGTTCATTATAATTCCCTCCAATAACAGCCTTTAACAATACACAGGCCTTTGGTAATAATATACTTTCATTTTACACAACTTTTCGATAAATTTCAATATCTTTTATGAAATTATCATGAGGATTTCGAAATTTATCTATATTCGGTTGTTATATCTTTCAAATTCAAAAATACAATTATCTTTATAATATTAGGAATATAAAGGGTCTAATTATCAAAACTGATGATCTTCCCCTTTATTCTTTTAAGATATATCTTATATTTATCTTAACCTATCTTTAAAATTAAGCGAACAAAAGAAAGCGCCTACGTTTCCGTAGACGCTTTGTATAATACCAGTATTAAATTAGTCTTCTTTTACAGAGAACCATGCCCGATGGAATACAGCTGCAATCGCACCACCTACTAAAGGAGCAATGATGAAGAGCCATACTTGAGCCAACGCTTCACCACCAGTAAATACAGCAATATACTTGTTCATGTTCGTCCTCCTTACAATACCTTCATGAACTCAAAAGGCATGTCTTCCCTCTCTATGGGATTTCATGTTACTCTCATCAGTATAAACATTTTCTAAATTATGTCAACGACTTTTTTCGATATAATTTCACAAAATATATTTTTCCCCATTGTTAATCACATTATGTATTAATGAGATGTTTTTAAGGCCTTCTTTTCCCTAGCACGCTTATATATCATGATTTTCATCACACAATAAATTCTATAGAATATGATATACTGACAGTACGATTTGTAGAAATTACTATTATATATACAGTTATATAAAGCTATATAGGAGGAACCATGAGTAAAACAGCTTACATTGTACGTCATATTAACTTTGAGAATGCCGGTATCTTAGAGTCAGTCCTAAAAGAACGAGGATTTGAACTAACATACATCGAGGCTCCCCTCGCCAATTTTGAACACTATGATGCAACAGCGGCTAATTTAGTCATCGTCTGCGGTGCCCCTATTGGCGCTTACGATGAAGAACTCTATCCGTTCTTAACTGATGAAATCAAATTCATTACAGATCGTATTAATAGTAAAAAGCCATTGCTAGGCATCTGTTTAGGCGCTCAACTCATTTCCCGTATCATGGGTGGTCACGTAGGACCTATGAAGCATGGTAAGAAAGAAATTGGCTTTGGCCCGCTAGAATATACGCCTGAAGGCGCCTCCTCCCCACTAGCATTGCTAGGCAATGTACTAGTTCTTCACTGGCATGGTGATGAATTTGAAATCCCTAAAGGTGCGGTGCGCCTTGCTAAAACAGAGTTATGCCCAAATCAAGCATTCTCCGTAGGCACACATATTTTAGGTCTTCAATTCCATATGGAGGCTGATCCTGCTTTCATTGAAAGTTGGCTTGTAGGCCATTGTGCAGAGCTTTCTAATGCAGGTATCGATATTCCTAAACTTAGAGAAGATGCAAAACGCCTACTCCAAGAGTTACCTGCTGCAGGAAAAGCCGCATGTATCGCCTGGCTTGAACAAAATCATTTATAAAACAAAAACCGCCTTAGCTGAACTAAGGCGGTTTTTGTTTGTTTCTTATATATATCCCTTACATATATACATGAAATCATAGATTTCTGGTCCGATAACACATTCCCCAATGTGTCATTTTTTCCACATTTCGTATTGTACATCAAACAAATTGAATATGCAAGAACTTTTTCATAAACCTTTCATAAATTATTTTAATTTTTTCAATATAGAAAGTGATAAGTAGCAGAAAACACAGATATTATCTATACCAAAGCTCTATATCGAATACTATAAATTTAGGTTTTATATGAAAAAATACTATTTAAATGATAGTCAAAGTTAATATTCCTGTCATTTCCATGTAAGATTAAACTATCTTATGCTGCCATGCACCACGAATAAATCGAATATAGGAGCAACATAATCGTAAGGACTGGTCAAAGCATAAGGATAACCATGCGCCTAAAAGCCCTAAACCTAATGTAATACACAATAGGTATGTAATGATAGGCCGAATAATAGCTACACTAACAAGGGAATATTTCATAATATAATATGTATCCCCTGCCCCTTTTAGAACACCAGAATATACTTGCTGTAATGCTTGAGGGAATGCTGCAACAGCCATAATCCCCATTAAGGCACCCGCTAAGGTAACGACTTCACTTTCACGAGTATACAACTGTACTAATAGATCGCCAGGGCCAATAAATATGAGAGCACTTACAAGGCCTACTACTAGACCGATGCGGGCACCAATTTTACCATAGGTTTTCGCAATATCTGGTCGTTTATGACCAAGACACTGTCCCGTATGAGACGCACCGGCAAAGCCGAGGCCCATCGCAAAGTAATAGAATATATCCATCAAATTCATACATACATAATGTGCTGCTAAAGGTACGGCACCTAAGGAGGCAACAATCATGGTGTACGTATACATACCAAAACGTTCAAAGAACTGTTCCCCTAGTGAACTACCACCAACGTGGAACATGGTATGTAACACCGTTCGTTCGAACTTCCATTTTGAAGGATGCCTCAAGGTTAATCCCGTAGTCGTATGTTGTGAAATCGTACGCAATAATAATAGTGCAATGACAGCACTACTGATCATTGTAGAAACGCCAGCGCCCATAACGCCGAGCTCAGGGAAGAAACCAATACCATAAATTAAGAAGAAGTTCATTATCGTATTCAGTATATTCCCTACTACATTGGATTTAAAAATAACCTTTGTATTGCCATATCCAATAAGTGCAGCCCCTACAATTTGACTAAAGGATTGGAATATAAGACTAATGACAATAAAACGTCCATACCACACAGCCGTTTCAATATAGCCATCTTCAGCACCGGTAAAGCGTAAGATATGTTCTAAATTAAAGAGACATATCGCTAATAGAGGTACATAAATCAAGAAATTCAATAGAATGGATTGTTTAAGTACAGCATTCATGCCATCTACTTCGCCTTCACCGTGACGGCGAGCTATAATAGCCGTTACCGCAATCGATAAAGCACGACAGAATATGAGCATCACCATCTCTGGCTGTCCCATAATCCCTACCGAAGCAAGAGCAGATGCACCAAGAGCACCAACCATTGCCAAATCGATGGCCGTCATAAATTGTAACATTAAGCCTTGTAATGTAGCTGGCCAAGCTATTTTCAAGTAATTACCATATAGCTGCTTTGTAGTCCCTACAGGGCCTAATCGTTCTGCAGCAGGCAACATAGAATCTATGGAAAGCCATCGTTGTATGCGGTCTAACATAGTATCTCCTATTCATGCAAGATCGTACAAGGTAGAGCTAACATCTAACTCCTAATATCTTCTGTATTATATCACAATAATATATGAAAAGTCATTCATATATTATGATTATATTTAATAATCTATATCAAAATTGCAAAAAAGAACCTCTTATAGTATCCGAATATACCCTACTAGGTATATCAGTATATAAGAGGTTCTTTTATTTCTGATCAGACTTTATATTAGCCTAGATTTTGATACGAACTATCAATTACTAGCCTTTAGATGCTAACAATTGGCTAACTGCTGCACGCAAGTCCTCTAAACCTTGTTTAGTTTCAGCTAACTCTTGACGTTGACGTTCATTTTCTGCTTCCAACGTATTGAGACGAGCTGCTTGATCTGCGATAACAGTCTTTTGTTCGCTATTTTCTTTCTTGAGACTAGATACTTCATCTTGCATTACATACACAGAGCTAATAGGGCCTGCTTTGTAACGATCAGGAATATTTTTCTTTTCTGGGCTAGAGCCAAATTTGTGAGTTACCCCAGCATTTACCATATTACGGTTTGCACCGAGAGATACGCCAACATTGAACATTGTATCTTCGTTTGTATAGTGTGCAAGACCTAAGGCCGCTGCTGTTTCACCGCGATAGTTACCAACACCAGCCATCACTTGAGTTGGTTCCAATGGGTCATATTGAATTGGTTTCAACGCTGCCATTGCTGCTGCATGCGCACCTACGCGTTGTACCTCACCTGCTACTTGACCAATAGCATCGCCGATTCTAGCATTAGATGCTTTCAACTGACTAACATTAACAGCATCAGTATCATCTGTACCAGGTGCAATACCTTTAAGTTGGTTATTACCATTATTAAGGCCATCCTTAGTCAAAGAAATAGTGCCTGCATTAGGATTATTAGGATTTGCACTGCCTGGTGTAATTGTTATGCCATTACCATCTGTGACAGTTGTGTTACCTGCTGCATCTTTAAATGTAGCAGACTTCATATCCTTCAGTTCAGGATTTACTGCATAACTAATTGTTTTACCTGCTTGGCTAACCATCATATTATTGCCCGCTTTGAAAGTAACTGTTTCATCAGTTTTTACTTTTTCAGCTGTTGCAGTAGGTGTGCTGTTAATACCAGAGCCTTCTGTACCAATAGTTGCATTCCATCCAGCATTTTCAACGGCGGATTTAACTTGATCTTCCGTAGCAGCTCGGCCAGATGCAATATTATTTGGATCCCAAGTTTTGTTAGTTAATCCTGTAACAACACCATCTTTGCCATTTACTGCAACAGGATTATTACCACCTGTAGTAATAATGCCATCTTTACCATCGATACCTACAGTACCAATTGTAGCCTTGCCATCCTTACCATCAAGAGCAATCTTATCGCCAGCTTTTACAGAACCATTTTTGCCATCGATAGCAACTGCATTAGCACCATCACCAGCCTTGATTGTACCAGTTGTACCATCTACAGTAACTGCCTTAGTTGGATCTGTACCCAATGTAACCTTATCATTCAACTTGTTATCGTAAATGATATGTCCATCAGCGGCAGTTGTTTTAGTCAATACAATATTTCCTGTAGTACTACCAGCACTTTCACCACCATTAGCAGTCAATTCTGTTTTAGACGCCTTAGACTTAGCCTCTAATTGACGTACATTGACAGCATCGGTATCATCTGTACCATCTGCAATGTTAGAAATCTTATTGCCACCATTATTGAGACCATCCTTAGTCAAGGATACAGGATTCTTACCAGATGTAGTAATAGTTACACCATCTTTAGTAAGAGCTGTGTTATTACCATTACCATCATCGATAACTGTACTATCTGCTGTAGAAGTATTTGTTTTTGTACCATCCGTAATCTTAGTACCATCTGCAGTTGTTGCTGTAGACTTAGTACCATCTGCTACTGTATTACCAGCTGCAGTAGATGTATTGGTTTGAGTACCCGCAGTTTGTGTAATGGAATCACCATTGATAACAGTTGTGTTATTACCAGTACCATTGAAGCTTGCAGAGTTCATATTCACAAGGTCTTTATTCAAGGAATATGTGAAGTCACGCTCATTTTGGTTGATGGTGATATTTTCACCAGCAATCATTGTAACCTTTGCGTCTTTACCTACTTTTGCATCTGTCTTAGTACCAGTTTGTTTACCAGATGTAGCAGCATCTTTATCTGCCGTAATTTGCCATGTTTGGTTAGCTGCAGCATCAGCTACTACTTTCAATTGATCCTCAGTAGCAGCACGGCCAGAAACAGCATTACCATCCCAAGTCGTATTAGAGAGACCTGTTACATGGTTATTTGTACCATCTACTGTAACGCCACCAATATTAGCAGCTTTACCTGTAATAGTACCAGTAGTACCATCTAACGTTACTGCCTTATTACCACCTGTTGTAATTGTATTATTTACACCATCGATAGCTGCACTACCAATAGTAGCCTTACCAGCTGTACCATCAATAACAATGGCATTAGCACCAGTACCAAATGTCAATGTATCATTAAGTTTTACATTATATACTGTATGACCATCTGCAGCAGTTGTAGATGTTAATTTTACATTGCCAGTTGTTGCGTTAGCCGCTTCATCATCATTAGCAGTAATTTCTGTTTTAGATGCTTTTTTAGCTGCATTAATAGCATCTGCTACATTCTTAGCTGTTGCCACACCATCTGTAGCAGGGCCTGTAACAGTGCCATCTGTACCAGCTGTGATAGCCGCTGTTTTTACATCATATTTAACAACGCCTGCATCATCGATAGTAGCAGTTGTTAACGTGCCATCTTTAAAGTTCAAGCCATCAGCTAAGGATACTTGTTTAGCTGTACCATCATTTGCTTTATAAGACAATTTAGTCTTAGTCGCAACTTTAGCGCCATCAATAGTTACCTTGTAGTCCTTAGTTGTGCCATCTGCACTTGGTGTGCCTGTAACAGTCAACGGATTATCCGCATCAGTTGTATCAGTACTTACTGTAACTGCACTTACCGCAGATTTCTTAACCTCTGCTTCAGATACTTTTACAGTTAAGTTTTTACCATCTGCATCAGTTGTTACGTATTTACCGTCACCTTTGATGCCCAATATATCATCTTTAAGATTTACTATACCGGCAGATGTATTAGTATCGCCAGCAAATTTCAAGTTGATTGCATCAGTACTTGCTTTAGCAGCCTTGTTGATAGCATCTGCTACATTTTTAGCTGTTGCTAAGCCATCATCACCTGTTACAGATGCCGCACCTGTTGTGGCATTGCTATCGATAGTAGCACGTTTTGTAGAAACCTCTACAGTATTGCCATTCATCTTTGTAGATACAAAGTCGCCTGTAGCCCCTTTTACATTGAATGCTACATCACCATCTTTTAAAGATTGGCTAGATGTTGTGCCACTATCTGCGCCAAGAGAAACCTTACGACTCACAGCCGCTGCAGCATCATTGATCTTGGTCTTAGTATCATCATTAATATCAAATGTTACCTTGCCATCATTATCTACAGTAGCTTTTGTCATTGTTCCATCTACAAAGTCTAAGCCTTTAGACAATTTAACGGACTTAGCATCTGTATCAGCTGCGCTATTAGCACGATATGTTAACGTTTGGCTTGCTACAGTATCTTTCAACTGTTTTACATTTACCGCATCAGTATCATCTGTACCTTCTGCAACCTCTTTAATTTTGTTGCCACCAGCATTGATTTCATCAAGGGTAAATTGAACTTCTTTACCTGCTGCAGATTGGAATGCCATGCCTTGAGCACTACCTTGAGCAAAATTCCCATCTTCATCATTAAACATGAGATTTTTAGAATCAAGAGAGCTGCTATTAGGTCCGGCTTGTAAAGATAAAGTACCAACGTCTAAATAAGTATTTGCTGTATTCGGTTGATTTACATCAATACCATTATTGATTCTAATACCATCACGGTCAATTTGTGTATAATTACCTACAGCTGGATCACCAAACTTACCGCTAGCATTAATTGCATCAAACTTGATTGTCTCACCCACACCATTTTCAAGAGAAATAGAGTTTAATTTCTTAAGATCTTTATTTAATGTGGTAGCAATATTTTTGCCAGTTTGTGTAACTGTAATATTGTTATCGCCAGTAAAGTCTACAGTATCACCACCGGCTACTGTAGTCGGTGTATCACCATTAGCAGATAGTTTCCATGCTGCACCGTCTTTAGCTTGGCTAGCCGCTTTGTTAATAGCATCGGCCACGTTCTTAGCAGTTGCTAAGCCATCATCACCTGTTACAGAAGCGGTACCTGCAGCATCACTGTTGATAGTAGCACGTTTTGTAGATACCTCTACAGTATCGCCATTCATCTTCGTAGAAATGAAATCACCAGTAACACCTTTTACATTGAATGCTACATCGCCATCTTTTAAGGATTGGATAGATGCTGTACCACTATCTGCACCAAGGGAAATATTACGAGCTACTGCATTAGAAGAATTATCAACTTTAGTTTTAGTATCTGTATCTAAACCAACTGTAATAGTTTGATTATTTACAGTTGCAGTTACACCATTTGTACCAGCTACATTAAGTTTTTGGTTTTTAAGATCAATAGTACCGTTATTAGTACCATCCGTAATATTTAAATTTTGGGACAAGTTAGCAACAGCTTGCTTAACATCACCAATATTTGCTGCATTAGTATCAGTTGTACCACCACTAGCAACATTAGTAATTGTTTTGTTACCACCGTTGATACCATCAGTTTTATCAATGGAGATACCACCTACCGTTACTTTATCTGTTGTAATGCCAGTACCTGTAATAGCAGTCGTACCATTTGTTAAACCAGATGTGTTCATTACTGTGTTACCAGTAGTAATAGAATCTACTGTAAGATCTTTCTTCGTAGCTACAGTGATTTTCTTTTTATCTGTGCCATCTTGAGTGATTAAAATATTATCACCATTGATAAGATCTACTGTGTCCCCACCTTGTACAGTTGTTTTATCTGTGGTGCTAGAATTTGTCGTAAGATTCCAAGCCGCACCGGCTTTAGCTGCATCAGCTGCTTTATTGATAGCATCGGCTACATTTTTAGATGTTGCTAAGCCATCATCACCTGTTACAGATGCTGCACCTGTATTGGCATCGCTAGTAATAGCTGCACGCTTAGTGGAAATTTCAACAGTGTTGCCATTCATCTTCGTAGATACTAAGTCACCTGTCGCACCTTTTACATTGAATGCCACATCACCATCTTTTAAGGATTGGCTAGATACTGTGCCGCTATCTGCACCAAGAGAGATGTTACGATTCACTGCTGCATACGCATCATCCACTTTAGTTTTTGTAGCTGCATCAAGACCTACTGTAACAGTTTGGCCATTTACAGTTGTAGTTACACCATTCGTACCGGAAACAGTAAGTTTTTGATTCTTAAGATTTACAGTACCATCTGTAGCACCATCAGAAACAGTAAGATTTTGAGACAAGCCATCTACAGCTTTATTGATAGAATCCGCTACATTTTTAGCAGTCGCTAACCCATCTGTAGGGCTATTTACTTTAGCTTTACCATCAGCATCATTAGTAATAGTTTCAGTAGCAGTAGAAATAGTTACAGTGCCATTTGTACCTACCGTAGCTTTTGTAAAAGTACCATCTGTAAAGTTTAAGCCATTTGCCAAGGACACTTTGTTTGCATTAGTACCATTAGCTTTGTATGTTAATTGTGTTTGATTAGCTAGCTTTGTAGTATCGATACCAATAGCATAGTCCTTAGTATTTGTACCTGCGGTTGGTGTAATTGTAATAGGATTATCTGCCGTATTAGCCTTGCTAACAGTTACTGCGCCTACAGCTAAATCTTTTACTTTAGCAGAATCAACAGCTACTTGTACACCTGTAGCAGAAGCCTTAGTAGTAACTAGATCGCCATCACCAGCCACTTTGAAGGTTGCGTCACCATCTTTAAGATACTTAAGACCTGTAGATCCTGTATCACCGGTTAAACCAATACCTTTAGTCGTAGCATTTACCGTATTCTTGTCTAAACCAACAACAAGACTACCATTATTAGTACCAACTAAATCAGTTCTAATACCATTAGCACCAATTACTTTAAGAGGACTTTCACTAAGCTTAACAGTACCCGTTTTAGAATTTGTATCTAGGTTTAATGTAACATCAGCTACAGCATTCTTTACATCTGTAATATTGGCTGCATTAGTGCCTACATTACCACCACTAGAAACATTGGTAATTTGCTGTCCCCCTGCACTAATACCATCTGTACCAAACTTGACAGTTCTTGTACCATTTTTTGCAGTTAACCCATCACCAGAAATGGTCACATTTTTAGCACTAGAAGGTAACCCCATTTGTAGTGTTGTATTACTCAATACATTATTGCCTGCTTTAAATGAATCACCAGTAAAGTTTCTACCTGTTACAGCACCATTTGAACCATCTAGAGTAATTTGATTGCCACCAGAAGAAACCGTAACGGAATTATTAGCTTTCACAGTATCTACAGTAATCGCCTTATTCAAAGAAGTAGTAATCTTTTTGCCACTACGAGTTACTGTAATATTATTGTCCCCACCAAAGATTACCGTATCTGATTTATTGATTACTTCAGGAGCGGTAGAAGTATTCTCAGCAGCTAATTTCCAATGATATGCATTGGTAGAAATAGCTTTATTGATAGCATCTGCTACATTCTTAGAATCAGCCATGCCTGTAGCATTTGCAGAAGCTTGACCATTTGTGACATCAATATTTTGTGTTTTACCAGAAATTGTAAGGTTTTGACCGTTGGCAGATGTTGTAATATATGTATTATCGCCCTTAAGTCCTAATGTACTATTTGCGATATTCACATTGCCAGTATTTACATTACCAGAGAACGCAAGGTTAACACTCTTTAATTGGGCTACGTTAACTGCATCTGTATCTCTTGTACCCGCTGCGAGGCCTGTAAGTTGACGTGTTACAGTAGTACCATTACCAATAGAAACCGCACCAGTTGTACTAGTAAGTACATTGCCAGTTAAACCAGAATAATTATCTGTACGATTTATATTAGGGTTATAACCTTTATTAGTAACACCGCCTTCTACATTAGCAACGGAATCACGCCCTAAAGCAACGCCACCATCAACGGTAGCTCTAGAATCAGGACCAATAGCAATGGATTTAACAGCACTTGCATTAGATCCAGTACCGATAGCAATGGAATGTTGAGAAGTAGAATTAACGCGACTACCTATGGCGATTGATTCTAAACCATTGGCTGTCGTAGCAGAACCGATTGCAAGAGCTCGATTACCAGTAGCAGTCGTTTTAGTAGAGCCATAAGAACCAATGGCAATAGTTCCATCACTATTTGCTGAAGCACTACCACCTAAGGCCACAGAATTATCACCATCTGCAGTTACATTCATACCGACCGCAACACTATTAAATTTATTAGCCCCAGCAGCTTGACCAACTGCAACACCGCCTAAATCAGCCTTTGTTCCATTAGTACCAACAGCAACACCATTTGCACCTTTTGAAGAAGTATAAGCACCGATAGCTATACCATTTTCCCCTGTGACTGAGCTTTTTCTACCTATGGCAATACTGTTATCTGCAGAGGACGAGCTTTCTCCACCAATAGCAACACCATACTGATTAGTCGCATTGGCTAACATACCGATACCTACACCAGCAACACCTTCGGCCTTTGCTCTAGAGCCCAATGCAGTAGAGGATGCACCAGCTGCTTTAGTACCATGACCAAACGCAGTAGAATCATTACTAGAAGCTATCGCATCAGCACCCAAAGCCGAGGCATAGCCACCTGTTGCCTGAGCACCATGACCAACTGCTACAGCAGCATCCTCGGACGCAATAGAATCAGCACCTAACGCTGTAGCACTTCCCGATGTAGCTTGTGCTAATAAACCCAATGCAACAGTAGATTGACCTGTTGCATGAGCACCTGCACCAACTGCTGTAGCAGGTAATGCAGGATTTGCTTCTGCTGCATTTGCTTCACTATAATAACCGATTGCAATAGATTGGTTGCTGCCAGAATTCGCCGCATTACCAATAGCTAGGCCATTAGTTTTACCACTATCTACAATACCATTTGCCAATGATTCAGATGGTTTATCCGTTATCGGTGCCGGTGCTGCTTCAACATTAGTTACACCTGCAGTTTGTATCGCCAAGGCAGCTAAAATACTAGCTACTACAATTTTCTTTTTCCCTGTTTTATTTTTTGCCATTTCAGATACTACAACGTAGCACTGTTTAGACTTAGACCAAATGACTTTAAATATCTTATTCATACGTTTTCCTTCTTTAAATTACTAACCCTCAACTATATGAATCATATGTTCCACACTTCTCTCAGTCTGGAAATAATGAAAGATACACAGACTTTCATTTATAAAACCTATCTTTAATTTTACCATAATTCATCTAATTTTCTCAATTTAAAAGTGTATTTTTTGGATATTTACTATTATCTCAATTATGCATAGAGTATGTTTAAACACGCAGTATCATCATGATTCATTTATAATTCACCTTAATAAATTGCATATTATATGAATTTTTATACTTTCAATTGAGAATACAAAGAATACTAGATTTCATTACAAAATTAATCATCGTCTAAAAATATTCATAAATTATTCCTTATATACAGTTTTATCGATAATTTTATTAATTATTAAATTAGAATTTTCAGACTATTTTATTTTCCAGATATAGCTTTAATAAACTATTTTTGTTTTCATACTAAAAAGAGCCTCCTCTTTCGAGGAAGGCTCTTTCTAGTTTTACATATCCATTCACGGGATATACATAGTTCTAACTATATGTACAATATGATTATGCTTTATTTGCCAACAATTGGTTAACTGCTGCTTTCAATGCATCAATTTCAGATTGTTGTTGTTCAAGCTTGGATTTGTACTCTTCATTTTGGGAACGCAAGTGACTTACTTCATCTTGCATTACGTAGATAGAGCTGATAGGACCAGCTTTATAACGTTCTGGAATCGCATCTTTTCTATCACGGTTGCCACCAAATTTATGAGTTACACCAGCATTAATCATGTTATGGCTAGAACCAAGTGTAACACCAATATTGAACATAGTATCTTCATTTCTGTAGTGAGCAAGACCGATTGCACCAGCTGTTTCACCACGGTAGTTACCAATACCTGCCATGATTTGTGTTGGTTCCAATGGATCGTATTGGATTGGTTTCAACGCTGCCATTGCTGCCGCATGTGCACCAACACGTTGTGTTTCAACACCTACATTGTTAATAGCTTGTTGTAAACCAGCTTTAGTTTCTTTCAATTGGCTTACGTTTACTGCATCAGTATCAGCTGTACCAGGAGCTACACCATGAATTTGGTTACCACCATTGTTCAAGCCGTCTACAGTAAGAGATACAGGGCTAGCTGCTGTATTTGCAGGATTAATAGTCATGCCTGCGCCATTAACTGTTGTAGAGTTACCAGCTGCATCTTTTACAGTTGTACCAGCAGGAGTGATCTTAGTGGATGGACCATTTTCATCACCTACAGTTACACTGTTAAGACCTTTCACGTCTTTAGCTAGGCTATATGTGAAAGTAGTACCGTCTTGTTTAACTTCAAGATTATCACCAGCTTGGAATTTAACAGTATCGCCACCTTGTACTTTTTCAACAGTACCGCCAGCTGCAGTTACATTCCATGCAGATAGATCTTTAACTTGTTGCTTACCAGCAGGTGTTAAGTTGCTCAAGTCTTGATTTGCTGCATTATCGATTTTTGCTTTTGTTGCATCATCGATCTTAACAGTTACATCTTCACCATTGGCTACAGTTGTTAAACCGTTTTCGCCTTTGATGTTAAATTTCACATCGCCTGTGCTCAAGGATTTTTCATCAGTAGAACCAGTATTACCACCTAAGGAAATCTTACGACCGATAGCTGTTGTATTTTTATCGATTTGAGTTTTGTTTGCCGCAATGTCACCAGCATTTTTAGTGATATTAGCTTTATTTGCTGCTACTTGGTCATCAACTTGTTTCAATTGATCTTCAGTTGCCGCACGACCAGATACAGGTTGTGTTTGACCTGGAACCCAAGTTTTATTAGTTAAGCCAGTTACTTCTGGTGTTTCTACACCATCTGTAGCTTTCACTTTAGGTGCTGTGATTGTTTGATTTGCAGTAACAGTATCAAATGTTACATCCTTCTTTGTGGCAATAGTGAAGTCTTTACCATTTTGAGTAATGGAGATGTTATCACCATCGATAAATTTAACGGTATTACCACCTTCAACCTTTTCAGCAGTACCATTATTAGCCACTACATTCCATGCGGATAAATCTTTAACTTGTTGTTTACCAGCATCTGTTAAGTTGCTCAAATCAGTATTTGCTGCATTGTTGATTTTATTTGCAGTATCATCGTCCAATTTAACAGTTACATCTACTCCATTAGCCGCAGTAGTAATGCCATTTTCACCTTTGATATTGAACTTTACATCACCAGTGCTCAAAGATTTTTTATCTGTATCACCATCATCACTACCTAAGGAGATATTACGAGCAATAGCTGTTGTGTTTTGGTCGATTTTATCTTTGTTTGCAGCAATATCTCTTGCATTCTTTGCAATATCGCCAGCATTTTTATTGATAGCAGTTGTATTATCCGCAATATCACCAGCATTTTTAATAATATCAGCTTTATTTTTTGCAATATCACCAGTATTTTGAGTTATATTGTCTTTATTTGTTTGAACTTGATCATCAACAGCTTTCAATTGATCTTCAGTGGCTGCACGACCAGACGTAATATTATTTGGATCCCAAGTTTTATTAGTCAAGCCTGTTACTTGAGGAGTTTCTACACCTGTTGTAGCCTTTACTGTTGGTGCTGTAACTGTTTGATTTACAGTAACAGAATTGAATGTTACATCTGGCTTAGTAGAGAATGTGAAATCTTTACCAGATTGTGTAATAACAATGTTATCACCATTGATGTACTTAACAATGTCACCACCTTTAACATCTTCAGCAGTACCACTGTTAGCCACAACTTTCCAAGCCGCTAAATCTTTAACCTTTTTCTCACCATCTGGAGTCAAGTTGCTCAAATCTTGGTCAGCAGCGTTATCGATTTTATTTTTAGTAGCTGTATCAAGTTTAACTGTTACATCATTACCAGAAGCTGTTGTAGTAATACCATCTTCGCCTTTAATAGTGAAATCTACATCATCACTGCTTAAAGATTTCTTAGTTGTAGTACCTGTGTTACCATTTAAGAAAATCTTACGAGCGATTGCTGTTGTATTTTTATCGATATTTGTTTTATTTGTTGCAATATCACCAGCATTTTTAGTAATTGCTGTTTTATTTGCATCTACTTGATCATCAACTTTTTTCAATTGATCTTCAGTTGCTGCACGACCAGATACTGGTTGTGTTTGACCTGGAACCCAAGCTGTATTAGTCAAGCCAGTAACCTGAGGTGTTTCAACACCAGTTGTAGCTTTTACTTTTGGAGCTGTAATAGCTTGATTTGCTGTTACATTATCAAATGTTACATCTTTCTTAGTTGCAACAGTGAACTCTTTACCATTTTGTGTAATGGAAACATTATCACCATCGATGAATTTAACAGTGTCGCCACCTTTAACATCTTCAGCAGTACCATTGTTAGCAACTACTTTCCAAGCGGCTAAATCTTTAACCTTTTGCTCACCGGCTGGATTCAAGTTACTCAAGTTTTTATCAGCAGCGTTATCGATTTTATCTTTAGTAGTATCATCAAGTTTAACAGTTACATCATCGCCAGAAGCAACCGTAGTTAAACCATTAGCACCTTTAACATTGAATTTTACATCGCCTGCGCTCAAAGATTTCTCTGTAGTAGAACCACTATTACCACCTAAGGAAATTTTACGAGCAATTGCAGTTTTATTAGCTTCTGCTTTATCGTCGGTTTTCTTCAATTGAGATACATTGACAGCATCTTTATCTGCTACACCATCAGCTACGTTAGTAACTTTCATATCGCCTGCATTGATACCTTTGTCGCCATCAATTTTTACAGTTGGATTGCCTGCAGCATTGTTGAAAGATGCACTGTTCAAGCCAGTAAGATCTTTCTTCAAGGATACAGAGATATTTTTATTGTTTCTAGCAACAGTAATATTATCGTCGCCAGAGAAGTCTACAGTGTTACCTTTTTCAATTGCTTCTGGTGTTGTTTCACCATTAGCGGAAAGGTTCCATCCGTATTTATTTTGATCAATAGCCTTATTAATTGCATCAGCCACGTTAGCAGCATCTGCCATGCCCGCTGTGCCTGTAGCTGTACCATTTGTTACAGTAACATCTTGCTTTTTACCAGCAATTGTAATTTTCTTACCATTAGCTGTAGTTTCAATGTATGTGTTATCGCCATTTACAGCTAATTTGCTATTTGCTAAATTCACATCGCCACTACCAGTGTCGCCTGTGAAAGCAAGGTTAACGCTCTTCAATTGTGCTACGTTAACTGCATCTGTATCTGCTGTACCAGCAGCAACATAGTTGATTTGACGAGTTTGATCTGTTGTACCTACTGCCACACCGCCTAATGTAGATGTTAACGTTGTACCCGTTAAGTTAGCATATGTATCTGTACGACCAGTATTGGCATTATAGCCTGCTACACCTGCAGCTGTACTAGCCACAGATTTAGAACCAATAGCTACGCCATTAGCTGTCGTTGCACTCGCACCATCACCAATAACTACAGATTTTTCTGCAGCCGCAGTTGTAGATGCATTTGGACCAATAGCAATGGAGTTATTTGCTGTTGCGCCTGTATTATCCGCATTTGGAGTATCAGTAGATTTAATAGATACATATTTATAAGCAATTTGATCCACGATAGCAGCTAATTGAGAACCATTGATCGCGTCTGTAGAAGTAGCACTTACTTCACCTGGAGCCACGTTTTTCAACTGACGTTCATAACCTGCCGCACCGAAGGATACAATATCACCTTCTAAAGTTTTATCGCCACCAGCCCATGTTGCTGTAATGCCATTTGGCAACGTATAGCTAGATTGTTTTGTACCTGGCTTATCTGTAGTAGAACCACCACCTAATGCAACAGAGTTATCACGATTTGCTTTAGCACCTGTACCAATAGCGATGGCATTTGTTACAGAATCATTAGATGCAGTACTTGTATTAACACCTGTCAAAGCACCAGCAATACGATTTTTAGAGTCAGCGCCAGTACCAATCGCAATACCAGCATTACCAGATTGGCCCTTAGTCCCCACTGTGATACCGATATGGTCTGCTGTAGCATTATTATAATCACGCCATTTAATTTCATAACCTGTTAAAGCTTTTACCGCATCAGAAACAGTAGCAACAGTAGCTTTACCTGTATTAATATCGGTATAAACAGCTCTTGTACTTGTCATTCTATCAGCATCGTCACCGCCAATAACAATAGATGAGTGACCAAAGGCTTTAGTATTACCACCAATAGCAATAGCTTGGTCTCCTATAACGGTAGCCCCTTGCCCCGGTAATGCACCACCACCAATGGCAATACCTTGTGAAAAATTAGTACCAGCTTCGTTTACTGTCGCACTAGTACCAATAGCGATGGCAGTACCACCATTTGCAATTGAATTTTTACCTACAGCAACACTTGGTGTATTACTATATAGACCTTTTGAAGAAGCATTTTGACCAATAGCAATCCCACCAGCAGCAGTCTCTGCTTTTGCAGCAGTACCAATTACAACAGCATCACTAGTAGTAGCTTTTACATTTGTACCTAAAGCAACTGCATTTACACCTGTAACACTAGCATTGTTACCTAAACCGACTGCATTGGCACCTGTAACAGTAGCACTATCACCAAAAGCTACAGATGCACCACCAGTAGATGTAGGCACCTCGTTTACAGCCAATGCCACATTACCATTAGACATAGCCAAAGCCGCAAATACAGCAGCTACAACAATTTTCTTTTTACCGCTATTGTTTTTAGCAAATTCAGATACTACTACGTAGCAATTTTTGGATTTGTTCCAAACCACTTTAAAAATCTTGTTCATTGTTTTCTCCTTTAAACTACTATAAAGCTCTCAAACTTCTATATAACAAATAATCTTAATTTCAAGTTTTTCGATATAGTGAGTATACCAAATTTTTCGATATGCTTGCAACCCCTTTTTCACTAATATTTCATTTTTGGAATACCTATTGCAAATACAGCAATAATGGGAGCTCTTTAAGCCCCTTATAAAATAAAACCTAATAATTGGGGTGATTTTATACCATAATTTAGAAGAGAAGATGAATTTAAACTCACATTTTAACTTTTCCCATATAAATATAATTGATAAATTATAAAAATAATGGTCAAAATGCCTTATATAGTTACACTCTAATGACCCCACCTATTTTACAGCACTATATTTCATTAAATTTTTATAAATTAACATTTCAGTCAAATTAAGATACATTGGAAGCCCAAAACAAAAATAACGTCTAAAGAATAATCTCTTTAGACGTTATTTTTTATATGATATTATTTAATTTAAATACATAAACACTTTGTTCATGTGCTAATTTGATACGTTTCTGTAAACGTTCCATATACGCTCGGTATATATCTTGCGCTTCTTCAATAGACACGATATTAAAGTTAATCCCATCCCCTACCGGCAATTGGCTAAGCCGCGGTAGGTCTGCGGTAATTATCGTACCAATTTTTGTATAGCCCCCTGTCGTTTGACGATCCGCCATAAGGACAATAGGATGACCATTAGACGGAACTTGAATCGATCCGAACACAGCACCATCAGAAATGATATCTGCACTGTCTACGTGTTCAATTTCAGGACCATCTAAGCGGAAGCCCATGCGGTCACATTCTACAGTCAGTGTGTAGATATTATCACTAAAGGTCTTGATACCTTTCTCGGTGAAATGTTTTGCTTGATCACCTAGTACAACGCGTAACGGCTCATGACATTCACGGCCCCCACGGTTATATAAGGCGGTATTGAATAGAGTGTGCCCTTCACCACGGTAATCGCAGACATGCATTTCATCTCTGGTAAACGCTTTGATGCCAAGTTCATCGCCCTTTTGTAATGGTCGCCCCTTAAGGCCACCAATTTTTGCCTTTGTATGGGTCGATACACTGCCGTTGATGCTTGGCACGTCGATCCCACCAGAGAAAGAAATGTACATGCGTACACCACATTGACTAAAACCGCCAGAAATGACATCACCGTCGTGACATACAAATGGAATATATCTCGGTACTCGTACACTATTGATGGTTGGTTCCATATCAGCCCCAGTAAAAGCAACGATACATGTGCCTTTCACGGTTAATGTTGGTGGTAATAAGGTACATTCTAAAGCACCAGCTGGTTTCACATTGCCGACGAGAGCTTGCCCTAAGAGATAACTTTCACTATCCATAGGACCTGCTACAGGCATACCATATTGCTGGAACCCAATGCGCCCTTCATCTTGAATAGTCGTATACATGCCAGGTTCATTAATGTAGATAGATGATTTCTGAAAATTATTTATAGCCATGTAACTCACCTACCTCAACCTCATACATAACTGGAACATAGTCCCCGCCCAACGCTTTAATACGATTATATTCCTGTTCATCGATTGGCACGTAACGCACATAGTCACCTGCACTTAATAACGCAGCTTTTTCCTTAGACATATCGTACATGGTTACTGGTGTGCGCCCTATGATTTGCCACCCGCCTGGAGAGTCAGATGGATAAGTACCAGTTTGTTCCCCTGCAATGCCTACAGAGCCGGCCGGAATCAAGGTCCTTGGAGAGGATAAACGAGGCGTTGCTATACGTGGGTCCATGCCACCTAAATAGGTAAAGCCAGGAATAAAGCCTAACATATACACTAAATAGTCTGTACCACTATGAATAGCTATAACCTCTTCTTCACTTAGATTGTTGTGAGACGCTACAAAACCAAGGTCTGGTCCAAACTCTCCACCATACACAGTAGGAATTTCAATAACAGTTACCGTTTCATTATCACTATTTGTTACAGATTCTGAAAATGTAGGCTCAATGATATTACACATATCTGCATAGGAATAGAGCATAGCATCGTATTGCACGAGTAACGCACAATAGGTAGGAACTAATTCAATAATCCCATCTAGTTGTAACGCTTGAATTCGCTCTATCGTTTGACGAATATGTCGATTAATCTTTGGATCGATGACTTGACCAAAATCAATAGAGATAGCGCAATCCCCTACAGGTGAAATTATAGGTTTCATAGGTATCTCCTTCCTAAAACCAGAAAGAACCATTACCTTCAAACGAAAATAATGGTACTTTCATAATTATCAAATTAACCAAGTAATTTAGCAATGCCTTGTAAGGATGTAACGCCGATGTAAGCTGTTACAAGTACTACAATCCATCCTGTATAGTATAACAGTTTATTGTGTTTGTAGTCCCCTACGATTTCAGATTTATGAGTAGCAAAGAGCATTACCGCCAATGTAATCGGCAAGATCAAACCGTTTACGGAGCCAGCCAAAATCAACAAGGATGCTGGTTTACCAATGAAGATTAAAATACATGTAGAAACGAAGATAAATGTCATAATAGTCAATTTTTCATTGCGTTCTACTACTTTGAATAATGTTTTTAAGAAGGACACAGATGTGTACGCTGCACCTACTACAGATGTTAAGGCTGCACAGAAGAACACGATACCGAATAATTTATGCCCAATTTCACCAGCACCAAGAAGGAATGCAGAGCCAGCTGGATCTTTAGGGTCTAGTGCATAGCCCATAGACACAACGCCCAGAACGGCTAGGAATAACAAGATACGAACCACTGCATCTACGGACATACCCATGAAGGCTGCACGACGTACATCTTTCAAATGTTCTTGACCAGTAATACCCGCATCAATGAGGCGGTGACCGCCAGAGAATGTAATGTAACCACCTACGGTACCACCGATAAGGGTAATAGTTGCAAGCCATGGATAATGCGTCGGTGCCACCGCATGAGTAGCTGCTTCAGCCACTGGCGGATTTGTAGAGAATGCTACATAGCCAATCAATACTAGCATAACAGTACCAAGAATTTTCGCTGTGTTGTCTAGTACACCACCCATTTTTGGAGATGCGAACAATAGAATACCCAAGATACCACTGATAGCCGCTGCAGTCGTTGTATCAATACCAAATACAATATTTAGGCCCATAGACGCGCCCCCAATATTACCAATATTGAAAGCAAGACCGCCAAGGGAAATTAAGAATGCTACGAAGTAGCCAAGACCTGGCAATACTTTATTGGCAATATCTTGACCGCGCATTTTAGATATGCCAATGATTGTCCACACATTAAGCTGTGCAATAATTGAAAAAATAACAGACACAATGATGGCAAACGCAAAATCTGCTTTTAAGTCATTTGTAAATGCCGCCGTTTGTAACATAAAGCCCGGCCCAATAGAGGACGTGGCCATCAAGAAAGCTGCCCCCAAGAGGACAGATAAACTTGCTTTACCTGAAATTGGTTTCATAAAAACCTCCACACAATAATTTATTAACGATCTATTACGTATTTACTATTTACTACATATTTACTACATATTTACTACATATTTACTATTTATTACGTATTCACTATGTATTACGTATTCACTATGTATTACGTATTTGCTATGTATTGCTTATTTTATAATCGCCGTTTTACTATTTACGGTTTTGAAAATTAGCCACTGTAACGCCCGCTTTTGTAAGGCCTTCACGAATGTAATTTGTGAAAGCTATCGCTTCTGGGTTATCGCCGTGTACGCATACGGAATCAGCTACAATATCAATAGTATTACCTGTATTAGTGACAACCTTGCCTTCTGTAACCATCATAAGAACTCGTTCAAGAGCCTCTTGAGGGTCTTTTATAAAAGCGCCAGGTTCTGTACGAGGTACCAATGTACCTTCATCGGTATAACCACGATCAGCAAATACCTCCTGAATTACAGGAATACCTCGACGCTCTGCTTCTTTAGCAATATAGCTACCGCTCAACACCATAGCTGCAATATTAGGGTTTACCGCTTGTAATCCATCTAATACAGCATCTGCCAATGCAGGAGTTACACAAGCAGTGTTATAAAAAGCACCGTGTAATTTCATATGTTGCAATGTAACGCCATAGCTATCACAGAAGGCTTGTAGTGCACCAACTTGATATATCATATATGCTTTAGCCTCTGCAGGATTGACTGCCATTGCTCGACGACCAAAGCCCATTAAATCAGGATACCCAGGATGAGCCCCTACGGCTACGCCCTTTTCCTTGCACATGCGAACTGTAGCATCCATAATGAGAGGATCCCCAGCATGCCATCCACAGGCAACATTAGCACTTGTGACGTGATTTAACACTTCACCATCCATGCCTAATGTGTAGTTGCCAAAACTTTCACCTAAATCGCTATTTAGATCTACATAATGTGACATCAATAATCTCCTCCCTTTCTTCATCTCTTTTTTAAATTCTATAGAATATTGAATTTATAGATATGATTATACTAAATAAATCGATATATTAGCAATGATTTTTATCATATATACAAAATTTCTTTATTAATACACATATTAAAATGCATATTAAGACACAAAAAAGCACCCCACATTATGTGGGGTGCTCTCAGTATCAATAGGTCTATCATTAGTTTGTATATGGAGAGAGTTGTAAGGGATTCATTAGTTAGTGTCGATAGCCTATCGATTATTTATTATCCTTGGATGCAGCATCATCAGCTTGTTTGCTGTCGTCTACAGCTTTATCATCTGCAGATTTATCATCAGATGTATTAGCAGCATCTTTGTCGCTAATTACAATGTGCCCATCTACAACATCAGCAAGCAAGTGTTTTGCATCGATGTGATCCAAGTAGAAATCAGTTACATTATCGCGGATTTCAGATTCGATAACACGACGTAATGGACGAGCACCCATAGTTTTATCGTAACCTTGTTCCATCAACAATTCTTTAGCTGCTTCAGTTACATCAAGAGTAATTTCTTTTTTAGCTAAAGTTTTATTGACTTGATCAAGCATTAAATCTACGATTTGTTTCAAATCTTCTTTTTTCAATTGATTGAATTCGATAACTGCATTGAAACGGTTTAAGAATTCTGGACGGAAGAATGGAGCGATACGATCCATTACATCTACTTTATTTTCATCGTCCTTATCTTGACCATAGCCAAAGCCTGCGTTAGATGTAGCAATGATAACAGTATTTTTGAAGTTTACAGTGTTACCTTGACCATCTGTTAAGCGACCATCATCCAACACTTGAAGAAGTAATGTAATAACTTGAGGATCTGCTTTTTCGATTTCGTCGAACAATACGATGGAGTAAGGATTACGACGAACACGTTCAGTCAATGTGTTGGAGTTATCTTCGTAACCAACATAACCAGCTGTAGCACCAATCAATTTGGAAACGGCTGTGCGATCACTGTATTCGGACATATCCAAGCGGATGATAGCATCTTTGTTACCGAACATATCAAGTGCTAATTGTTTAGCCAATTCTGTTTTACCAACACCAGTAGGACCTACGAATAAGAAGCTACCGATTGGACGGTTACCTTCGTCAAAGCCTGCACGGTTACGACGAATAGCTTTAGATACAGCTTCTACTGCTTTATCTTGACCGATTACGTGAGCTTGTAAACGAGATTTCATGTCTTTCAAGCGTTCAATATCGGATGCACCCATTTGAGATACAGGGATACCAGTCATTCTTTCAACCGCTTCCGCTACATCGTTAACTTGAGCCACAACCTTTTGGTTTTCAGTGTGATTATCGATTTCTTCTTGTAATTTTTGAATACGCATCTTTTCATTAATAGCGGATTCGTAATCTTCTTTTTGAGCAAACTCTTCTTGTTTTGCCTTAGCTTCTGCAATATCTGCTTCTAATGTTTTAATATCAGTTACAGGATGTTGGGAAGCCAAGTGAGCTGCTGTTACATCGATCAAGTCGATAGCTTTATCTGGTAAGCTACGTTGAGGAATGTATTGTACGGAATAATCTACAGCTGCTTTCAACACTGCATCTGGCAATTCGATATTATGATGCGCTTCATACAATGGACGAATGCCTTGTAAAATTTTGAAAGTATCTTCTGGAGATGGTGCATTTACCTTAACTTCATTGAAACGACGAGCAAGAGCTGCGTTTTTCATGATTGTATTACGGTATTCATCTTGTGTTGTAGCACCAATAACAGTCATTTCACCACGGGACAAAGCAGGTTTCAAGATATCTGCTAAGCCTTTAGAGCCTTGACCATCACCTGTGGAACCAGCACCCAAGATTTGGTGGATTTCGTCGAAGAACAAGATAATGTTACCAGCAGCCTTAACCTCTTTGATAAGGTTTTGGATATTTTCTTCGAAGGAACCACGATATTGAGTACCAGCTTCCAAACCGGAAATATCGATAGAAATGATTTCTTTATTTTTAATAGCTGCAGGAACATCGCCATTGACGATAGCTTGTGCCAAGCCTTCTACTACAGCTGTTTTACCAACACCAGCATCACCTACGAGTACAGGATTGTTTTTAGTACGACGTGCTAAGATTTCTGCTGTTTCTTGGATTTCTTTATTACGGCCAATAACAGGATCGAGTTTACCATCACGAGCTTGTTGAGTTAAGTTTGTACCTAACTTAGCAAGGATACCATCTTGTTTCATTTTACCTTGTTGTGCAGCTTGAGCCGCTTGCATTTCTTCATTAGAAGGCAAACGACCAGTTTGACGATAGAAAGCAAACTCTTCTGGAGTTACTTCACGACCATTAATTTTATAACGACGGTTTTCTGTGGAATAACCACCCATGTTACCCATCAATTGATTGAATAAATCATTCATGCTACCGAAGTCACTACCAAAGTTATTAAAGTTGTTGTTCATATAAATTACCTCACTTTTTTACTACAAGTATATCTATTTGACTTTTTAAGTCTGTTTAATTTCTTGCTTTATTTCTAGGTTTCTTCAACCTTATGACATTATAATAATCTGATTAAGTCAAAAAGTCAATAGGTCAAAGATAAAATTTTTGACTTTTTTTGACTTTTATTTTGACCAATTAGATTTATATGGCAAAAACATAGATAAATACTGTGTTTATGAGAAATAATTAAATTTGAACTTTTAAAATATTTACTATAAATTAGATTGTTTATATTGATTTATTACCTATATAATAGATATAAAAGTCAAATATATAGTAAATATAAAAGTCAAAAATACAGTAAAGGAATTTAATTTATGATATCAAAAGATCAGAAAATTATCGATTGCAAAACAAACAACAATCCCTCTATCATAACTAGTGATACTAATAAAGAGCTAAAAAAGCAGATAAAAGACATCTCGCAACAAGTATTAAAGCGTAATTATGACCTATATAAAGCATTGGAGAATAAATGAGTACACCTAATATTCAACTCACTGTACAAGATATCTACGAACTGCACAGAGAATTAGAAGATGCATTTGTCCTCTCTTCAGGAGTGCGAGATAAGAATCTTTTAGCGTCAGCTGTAAATACCCCATTTCAAACATTTATGGGGAGCGACTTATATCCCTCTCTCTATGACAAAGCAGCACAATTATGTTATGGTATCGCCAATAACCATCCTTTTACAGATGGCAATAAGCGAACTGCACTACACAGCATGTATGTGTATCTTATTATCAATGGTTTTGATATTGCCGCTTCACAACAAGAAGTTGAAAACCTAATTATCAATGTGGCCGCAGGAAATATGACAAATGTAGAACTAGCACAGTGGTTAAGAGATAATACTATACAGTTAGATAAATCTTAAATATTACAGAACAACTACAGATTTGTAATTCAAAAAGACCATTCGATGAATGGCCTTTAGTTAAAATAATGATCTTATTTTTTTGTTCTAGAACGTTTACGTTTATATTTTTTACGAACTTCATCTCTAAGAACAGCGTAGCGGAACAAGTTGTTTATAAAATTCTGCACATCAGGCCGATTCCATTCTAATAATCGTGAATTATCTATAACACCTAAGTAAACCTCTTCATTACGAATTAAATCAGGGGCATTATTTCTTACATAATCAATAACAGTAAATTTACTTATAGAACCGCCTCTACCTGTAGATAATGTTCCACTATGTGTAATAACAATCTTATTTGTACTATATTCATACTTACAAAACTTATCCATATCTAACTGCAATGAATGATGACGTCTTTCCCTATTCATAATAGATACGTTCAATTGTGTATTATATTTACCAAAAAGACTAAGTCCTAAAATTTGATCTTTATTCTTCCTATCCTTAGCAATAAACAAACGAGTCTTAATCTGATAATTATACCCAGCACTGTTACCAAATCTAGTTCGACCAGTTCCTCTATCCTCATAAACGCCTATTGACTCTAAAACAGACTTTTTATTTATAGTTTTAAGTAAAATTAGGTTCAAGAAATTAAGGGCAAACACTTTTATCGGTTTTGGTGTCTCACATCCGACATATATTTTAGTAAACTTATGTTGCAACTCATAAGACATGATTTCTTTATAGGTATAAGGTTCAAGAAGAACATTTTCAACAAAAGAAATTTTTGATTCTAAAAGTTCTTTATATGAAGAAATATTTACAAGCTCAAAGTTTTTCCCATCCTGATATTTATATATGATGAGTTTATATCCATTAACCAACATAATGTAGTCTGCTTTAAGAATATTTCTATACCTTTCGGCCTGCTCACGCACTTCATCACATGATATATCCACTTCAGGAGCTTTACATTCTATTACCATTAAAGGGTTATTTTTTTCGTCATCACGATAAACAACGATATCAGCTCGGCCTCGTGCCCCTCTTTTTGTATGTGCCATAGCCTCTTCTACACGCATTCTATTAAGAGGTACTCCCAATTGTGTTTCCAAGAACTCAATAGTTTTTTGTCGTACCTCTTCTTCAGGTGTTTTAGGTACAAAATATTTGCGTACAGGATCAAAATAAGAGCTTGAGCTTGGTCTATATTTATTTAACTTTATAGCTTTAAAGGTTTTCTTTATATCATTCACAATAAGTTTCCTCTACCAAAACGCAACCAATATAATTCATCTATTTTTCATTTTTACTATTATAACACGTATAACTTTTACTGTCTTTTAAAGGCATTATATACAAAAAACGGATAGCTCATTACGAGCTATCCGCTTATTTCTTTGGTGATCCAGGAGGGATTCGAACCCCCGACCCACGGCTTAG
>ENA-OWOI01000104-OWOI01000104.1-gut-metagenome-genome-assembly--contig:-NODE-104-length-29245-cov-5.339584_pt1 | contig 29245 bp, 28 predicted proteins | sample MGYA00248258_ERZ651800 | MGnify/ENA primary metagenome ERZ651800 (study PRJEB26908, sample SAMEA4031704) | gut metagenome | biome: gut; feature: normal infant; material: stool | place: China | collected 2015...
AATACTTGAACTTCCATGGAAGGATCGCGTTTTTCGTTGAACTTGAATTGACCAGTTACACCAACGAAGTCAGCAATATTTTTCAAAGCTTCGCGGAATTTTTCACGATCTGTAGTAGAACCTGCTTTTTTCAAAGCTGCTTCATAGAGGTATACTGCATCATAAGCTTGAGCTGCGAATTGGTCTGGTTCTTTACCGTATTTATCTTTGTAAGCTTTACGGAAGTCTTTTACCTTTTGATCGTCTTTGTTAGGGAACCAAGGTGTACCTACGATAACACCATCAGCTGCAGCACCTGCAATTTTAATGAATTCAGGGCTGTTAAAGCCATTGGAACCAATTACAGGTTGATTCATACCCATTTCACGCATTTTTTTCATGATTAATGCGCCTTCTTGGTAAAGAGAAGCAACTACGATAACATCAGGTTTTGCTTGTTGAATCTTAGTTAATTGTGCAGAGAAATCAGTATCTTTATCTGCAAATGTTTCAGTATCAACAATTTGTACGCCTTCAGATTCCAATGCTTTACGAGCTGTATTATTTACAGATACCATTTGGTCATTGTTGTTGGAGTACATAATAGCTGCAGTTTTGAAGCCTAAAGTTTTATGTGCTTCTTTAATTGCAGTATCTACTGCCAAGGATTCAGGTACAGCATTACGGAAAATGTAATCGCCGATATCTGTAATACCTTCAGCTGTTGTAGATGTACCAAGAGCTACGATTTTGCTTTTGTTTGCTACAGGACCAGCTGCCATCATTTCGCCAGATAACATTGGGCCGATAACAGCTACAACTTTATCCTTAGAAATTACTTTATTCATTGCATTAATTGCTTCGTTTTTATCACCTTTAGTATCTTCTACTAATAAGTTGATTTTTACAGCATTTGCATCAGCGTTAATTTCGCTTACTGCCAATTCTGCACCAGCTTTAATGGACTCACCATATGCTGCTGCACCACCAGTTGTTGTTGTTAACAATGCAATTTTAGCCTCATTGCTATTTGCATTACCTGCATCTTTATTACTGCCACAACCAGCAGCAACTGCCATTACACCAGCAAGACCAAAAATGGCTGCTTTTTTTAACATGGATTTATTCATGCTACACCCTTCCTTTGAAACATAAAACTTTAAATCTATATCTATATTATTAGAGTTTTTAATTTTTTGTCAATTAAAATAACTCTATAATAATATATACTATTATAAGTTATTCAGATAATCGTTCCCATTTCTCATACAATGCATCTAACTCACTTTGTGTAGATTCAATTTGTATGGAAATTTTGGACATTTCATCTAAATCTTGCTGTACTACAGGATTAGCCAATTGCACTTCATACATCTTCATGGTTGCTTCTAAACGAGCAATTTCAGATTCCACCTCAGCTAATTGCTTTTCTATCATATAGGCGTTCGGTTTCTTCTGTGATGCCTCTGTAGATTCTTCTACTGAAAGTATAGGTTCATTATTAGAAGTATGTTTATTGTCACTAACACGGTTTTCTAAGTTCTGCTCATTAGCTAATGCCAATAAGTCTTCTTTCTCTTTCAATTTTTCCTTGTAGTATGAGTAATTACCGAGATACTCAGTAATTTTCCCCTCATCTAGAACTAGAGTTTTTGTAGAAACTTGATCCAAAAAATATCTGTCATGAGAAATAATAAAGCAAGTACCTTCAAATTGTTGTAATGCTTCTTCCACAATTTCACGCGTTGGAATATCTAAATGGTTTGTCGGTTCGTCTAAGATAAGAAAATTATCTCCTTGAAGGAATAATTTTAACAATGCTAATCGAGCTCTCTCACCACCGGATAAGTCTCCTACTAGCTTAAATACATCATCCCCTTTAAATAGGAATGAGCCTAATACATTGCGGGCTTTTTCTTCAGTATAGTTAAAATGGTTCATAACCTCTTCTACTACCTGCCAAGAATCATGTAATTCCTCATGCTCTTGTGAGAAGTATCCCACTTGTACGCGGTTACCGATATCTACGTGACCATTCTCAGGGAATAATTCACCTACTATAGTTTTTACCAGAGTCGATTTACCAGCCCCGTTAGGTCCAATAAGGGCTACTGATTCCCCTCGTCGCACTACGAGTGATATATCATCAATGATAGGATTTTCACCATATCCTACCGATAAATGATCTAGAACAAGAACCTTATCGGCACTCATTGCAGCAGGGGGAAAAGAAAATTGTAAATGATGTGAAGTTACCGGTGCATCAAGTCGTTCTAAACGATTAAGTTGAGACTGACGACCACGAGCCATTTTAGATTTAATACCGGCGCGGTATTTATCTATATAAGCCTCTGTCTTTTTGATGTACTCCTGTTGTTTCTCATAGGCCATCATATCCGCTTTCAACCGTTCATCTCGCTGTTGAATATAACGACTATAATTACCACGATACGTTGTAGCCTTATGGTTATCCAATTCTACAACGCCAGTAACAATACGGTCTAAAAAATAACGGTCATGGCTGACAATGAGAATCCCGCCATGATAGGCAGACAAATACCCTTCAAGCCACTCCAACATGTCCATATCTAAATGGTTAGTTGGTTCGTCTAAAAATAAAAAGTCTGGGCGCCGCACCAATGCTTTAGCTAAATTAATTCGAGTCTTTTGACCACCAGAAAAAGCGCTTGCTGGTTTATCTAAATCCTCATCAGTAAAGCCAAGACCATAAATGATGCGCTTAGTCTTTTGCTCGTAATCATAGCCGCCTAACCATTCAAGACGATTTTGTAAATAATCTAATCGTTGTAAATCAGCTTCACTCGCCTCTTCTGTTTCTAAGCGTGTGGTAAGTTCTTTAAGTTGTTCTTCCAATGCATGCACATCAGCCCATGCCTTTTCAATTTCGGTAGCTAAACTATCATCACCAAGATTCACATCTTGTTGCAAGTAGCCAATGCTTGCAACAGGAGACTTAACTACATTACCTTCATCAAGCTCCTCATAGCCTAATATGCATTTTAATAAGGTAGATTTACCAGCCCCATTAGGACCTACTAAGGCTAAGCGATCACCTTCTTTTATCTCAAAGGACACATTGGAAAATACTTGGCGCACCCCAAATGATTTCCCAAGGCCTATCATTCGAATGCGTTCCATTCACAACCTCCTAATCATTTACCCTTTATTATACCACAGTTGCCCGTACTAACATCAACATTTCTATAGAGTCTTTTGATTTTCTGCTATGACGAAATAATTTGCCTAATAACGGAATATCTCCTAATATTGGTACCTTTTGTATTTGATGCTGGTCTCGATTATCCATGAGTCCACCTATGACAAGTACTTCCCCTTGTTGTAAACGTACTCTTGTATGAGCCTGTCTTGTACTAATTTTATAAGCTTTCATTTCCGATACCATAATCGGTGTACTTACCTCAGCATGTATTTTTGCATCTACACCGCCATCAGCAGTAATAATAGGAGTATAGTTTAATTTAATCCCTACCTCTTCATAGCGAGTAGAGCGCTTGCGCTCTCCATTCACCTCTGACTCTTCTATAACGGGGATACGTTCACCTATTAATATATGTGCCGTCTCACCATTAAGGGCCATAATCGATGGTTTAGCGATTAGAACCGCTTTTCCTGAACTTTCCATCAAACTTAACTCAGGTTTTACAAAAAATTTGTAAGCTTCACCGCTTGGTGTTTTACCAAAGGTAACAGCCCCATAGGAATTAGTCTTATCTTCTCCATGTCCAGTCAAACTGAGCCAAGACCAGCGAAAACCTTGTTCTTTTGCATAGGATTGCTCCATAGCAATAATGGTAGCTTCTAATTGCACTTGTTTAGGCTCCTTATCGATCGCACGGACTAAGGTTTCTACCCGCCTTTTTTCACCGCTCGTTAAATGCATAACCACCTCATTTTGTTCTGAAAGTACGGCCATTTTATCATTCTTTACTACAGTGCCCATTACAGCTTTCAAAGATTCTGCTGGTAAGTGTTCTGGGGATAGTACATAGAGTTCTCTGTTCTCCAGTGCCGACTCATCAGATTCAATAAGTAATGTATTATGTTGCTTTGATACAGAAAAATGATATAGCTGTCCTAACTCTTTAATAACATCTTCTGGAGACTCCCCTTTTACGGTGGCCGTAATATTTCCCTTTAATGACTCTACACCGATAACTGATATACCGTAACTTCGACAAATGCCTAATATCGTCTCTCTTAAGGATCCGTTCCGTACAGATATTGTAATTGGTTCTTTATCTTTATTAATCTCAACACTATTAGTTTCACTATTGGTTTCACTATTGGTTTCACTATTGGTTACATTGTTTCTTACACCATTAGTTACATTATTTGTCGCCTTTTCTTCTGTAGTATTTCCAAATACAACTAATGGTCCTACTAATAATAAATATATCAGTATAGCTATTAGTGTAACTATTTTTATGATTACTCGATTTTTAGCCATCGTGATGAACCTCCTTCAACGATTTCTATACTATTTTCAGTAATAGCAGATACTGATATCCCATGCCAACTACTTCCAATCGTAACCATCTGCTCCTCTGAGCCTCTTCGTAAAATAGCAACCTTTTGATTTCCTTCAATAATTCCCACAAGTTCAAGCGGTTGTTCTGGGATTATATTGCCATTCAAACCTTTACTCTTTCTATCCGTTTTTATAGTTTTATTCTTATTCCCCATTTGTCGCTGCATAGTTCTTTTATTACGTATTTCCTTACTATTACCAAGTGATGTTTCATCATTTCTAATAGTATCTAAATCGTTATCCATATCTTTAGTTTCATCATTTAGACTTAATACATAGCTACTAGAAATATCTTTAAAGACTTCTTGCCAAGGATGAGCCCGTTCTACACCGCTCACATCATATAGTAAGCGGCCTTTAACAATAGAGTCGTCTTTCCCATCATGTACGGCCTTATTATCCACCCCATCTTTACTAGATTTTCCATTAGTGTTATCATTTCTTTTTTTATTAGATTTCCTTTGTGGTTGCTCTTTTGTATCTACCATTCTTTGGTTATCAGCACTATCCTCTAATTGAGCTGAATTAATATTGATATGTTCCTCTTCATGGGGATAAAAAACACCTACTACTATCATTGCTAAAGCAAGTATAAAGAAGACAAAAATCGCAATCCTATAGTGTCGTACAAGAAAATATTGTCTACCAACCCACCCTTTAATCTGTTCTATATAGTTTTGTAAGTTCATAATTCACCTCCTGCAGACTATTTCTAGGAGGTCCTTTTAAATTCCTACAAAAAAATGACTCTACCAGTCACCTAGGTGACTAATAGAGTCATTCATTATATTGACAAATCAAAAGGATTTGTTCTTACTTTATTTACTGTTAAAGCCATCTGGATGAGATGTATGCCATTTCCAAGCATCTTTAATAACATCAGCTACATTGCTGAATTTAGGGTCCCAACCAAGTAAATTTTTGATTTTTTCAGAAGAAGCAATCAAAGTACCTGGGTCACCAGCACGACGTTCGCCATATTGAACAGGAATATCGATGCCTGTAACCGCTTTTGCAGTTTCGATGATTTCTTTTACAGAGAAGCCATTACCACTACCAAGATTAAATACTTGGGATTCGCCACCTTTGCGCAAATAGTCCATAGCTAGTACATGAGCAGCTGCTAAATCATTAACATGAATATAGTCCCGCACACATGTACCATCAGCTGTATCATAATCAGTACCAAATACAGTTATATGCTCTCTTTTACCACGAGCAGCATCGAGCACAAGGGGAATCAAATGAGTTTCTGGATGATGGTCTTCCCCAATCGTACCAGATGGATCAGCACCTGCCGCATTGAAGTAACGCAATGCTACGTATGTAGAACCATAAATAGAACTATAATCAGATAGCATTTCTTCAATCATCAATTTAGTGCGACCATATACATTTGTTGGTTGCAATTGAGCATCCTCTCGAATTGGTACCATCTCAGGCTCACCATATACTGCCGCCGTACTAGAGAATACGAAATGCTTCACACCTGCAGCACGAGCAGATTCAATAAGGTGATACGAACCGACCACATTATTTTCATAATAAATAGCTGGGTTTACCATGGATTCCCCAACTTGAGAGTGGGCTGCAAAATGCATAACACCAATGATATTATGGTCTTTCATAATATCGACTAACTTAGGATCTGCAATATCCATATTGTAGAATGTAACCCCTTCAGGAATAGATTCCACATGGCCGCGAGATAAATTATCTACAATGATTGGTGTATAACCTGCTTGTTGTAAGGCACGTACAGTATGACTCCCAATATAACCAGCACCACCTGTTACTAAAATATTCATAGTTCCCCCTTATGAATTATGTGTATCCTTTGCACGAGCTAATTTAGGCCCGATAAGACGTTTATAGACCTCAACACCTGGTTGGTCAAAGGCATCAACACCAGCAAAAATAGACTCGAAATAAACCGCCCAACAATGCATAAACATAATTTCCCCTAAATGGAATGCATTAAGCGTTGGTACAGTTATAGTCATGTTGAAGCGATTATCACTGGATAAGGCCTCTCTATTGGCATCTAAGGCAATATTTAAAATATCACAAATACCTACATTTCCAAGTGCTTGTAATCTTTCATATTGACTATGTGTATTAGGCACTACGAGATTATGTTTCCAGTCTTTAACCTTAATAAATTGAACCACCTTATTAAGACGGCCCTCTTGATGCTCTTGTACTTGAGCATGCATATCCATAGTCCCTACTGCAGCAACCGGCGTACGACCATATGGCAAACATGTATTACTCATCTTCCCTAAAGATTCGGATAATAGTTGTACATACCAATCAGATAAGGAGTGAAGAGCTTCACCATAAGGCATAAACACCTCAATAATACGACCGTACCGTTCAGACGCAATATATTTTAGTAAAGCACTTAATAAAGCAGGATTCTTAAAAATATCCTCTTCTTGACAAGCCGCATCCATTGAAGCTGCACCTGCCAAGAAACCTTCAATATCAAATCCTACGAGAGCAGCTGTAACAAAACCTACTTCAGTAAATACAGAGAAACGACCACCTACACCATAAGGAATACTGTAGGTCTTCCAATGATTCTCTATTGCCATAGAGCGTAAAACTGTAGGATGTTCATCATCAGACATATCGGTAACAGCTACCACTTCATAATTTATATTACGATCTTGTAAAGCTTTTTCCAAAATCATGAAGTTAGCCATTGGTTCGATGGTAGAACCAGACTTGGATGTAATAACGAGCATCACCTTATAGTCTGATCCTTTTGTCTGAGCTTGGTACTCTAAAGTGCGAATAAGACCAGCTAAATAGTCACCATCTACATTAAAGCCTGCAAAGTACATCCGTGGATATCCATTGCGTTCTTCTGTACTTAGATTATTCCAAAACGCCCCACATTGAACATCAAAAATAACCTTACTCCCTAAGTAGGAGCCGCCAATGCCTACAGACACAACTGTGTCAATATTATGGCGAGCATAGTCCCGCAGTTCATAAAGTCGTTTCAACATTGCAGGTGTATTGATACCATCTTCTGAAATATAAGGAAGTTGGTAAAACAATACCGGTTCAGGCAAGCCATCCTTAGAAACATGTCCTTCTTCAAAGCCTGTAGAACGCAAAATATTTGTATGACGCCAAACATTTTGTATAGCACGCTCAAAGTTATTTACGTCTCGTTCTTGTATGCAACTTTCATTATATATGTTAGCGTAATCTAACTCGAACCCCGATTGTAACCGCAACATCAAATATCTCCTTTACTGACATTTTATGTACAATATTCTACTCATTATACCATAAAACAATGAATAAAATATTAGTTTATACAATCATTTCACCCACAAACCATAGCCAAAACCCACTGCATAAACAGACCACAACAATGCGATAGGGATAGCCAGTTTAAACTTAACCTTTAAAGTCTTATGGCGCCAAATAACCATACCTAATAAAGCACCAAGGCCGCCAAAGGCAAATGCTAAAAATAATAAAGTAAACTCTGAAATTCGTCCATATCCCTTGATGGCACATAATTTATCATATCCATACATACTAAATACGATAAGATTCCAGACACCTACAGTTACCCAAAATTGTGTATCACTCATATCCCCAAACCTTATATCCCTTACTTATGATGAGCTTTAAAATACTCTAATGTTTTTTGTAAGCCTTCATCTAATGTTGTGGACGCTACAAATCCAAAATCGCGTTCTGCCTTGACATTGCTTAAACGAGAATGCTTGATATCCCCAACCCGCTCAGCCTCATAGTGCACCATAAAGTCTGCACCACTAATAGCACGGAATCGCGTAATCAACTCATTAACAGATGTTCCCTTATTGGTAGATACATTATAAATACCTGTACATTGACTATTCCTCATAGCCTTAATATTAGCATCTACCACATCATCTACATAAATGAAGTCTCTAGTTTGTTCCCCATCACCGTATACGGTTAAAGGCTGACCTTCAACGATTAAACGGTTAAAGACACTGATAACGCCACCTTCACCACCATCACCTTGACGTGGTCCATATACATTGGCATATCTAAAGCACACTGTATTTAATCCAAAAGCTTCACGATAAATACGTAAATAACCTTCTGCAGTTAGCTTTGTTAGTCCGTAAAAGGAAGAAGGCATCCCACTTAATTCCTCAGTTAATGGCAATACTGCTAAATCCCCATAAACAGCAGCGGACGAAGGCATTAAGAATTGTTCAACTTTCACCTGACGACATGCATCTAAAACATTAATAAGACCCAATAGATTCACATCACAGTCATAACTAGGATTCTCCATAGAGGATTGAACCATAGTTTGCGCTGCCTCATGGAATACAATAGAGGGCTTAAACTCTTCAAAAATAGATACTAGCTTTGGATCTCGTACATCCATCTCAATAAATTGAGCTGCTTCATGCACAAAAGAACGCATACCAGTAGATAAATTATCTATAACAAGCACATTGTGCCCTAATTCAATTAATCGATCAACGAGATGAGAGCCAATAAATCCAGCCCCACCTGTAACACATATATTCATAGTACCCTCCCTTCTTATATTTCTAAATACCTGCACCTTGTTTAGCTAGTGCATCGGCCATTTCATTATATGTATCGCCCGTATGAGCAGCTACCTTGTGAAAGTGTACGCGCACACGGTCTTTTATGGAGTCATAAAATGCTGCGTACTGTTGAGTAAGCGCATTATTCCGTTTCCAACCCTTCGTAGCCCACATTTCAATGCCCATATAGTCATAATAAAGTGAACATTCAGAAACGCCGCAATCAACAGCATATTTCATAACATACATAGCAGCTAATAGCTCGCCAGCTACATTCCAAAATGATGTATATCGTTCATCAGTAGAGGGAAATGAAAAGGTCTCCCTATTTCCATTCAAGAAGATAACACCACCAGCTCCAACAGTATTTGTCCTTTTATTATAACTACCGTCAATATAAGCAACTACATGGTTTGGCTCAGTAAAATCTGGTTTCACAACACTTGTTGATACTTTACTTTGAGCCTTAGAACTAGAACGTACTGATCTAGAACTTATCGATTTAGACTTCACGTCTTGAGATGATTTAGGTTCGCTCTTATTAGCACTCATAAAGTCGCTTAAGGATAAGCCTGAGTCCTCCACAAAAGCAAGAGCTTCTGCTTCCGTAGGAAAAGACTTGTAGATAGCCCCACCAAAGCCTTTTACCTGTTTCTCACAGTCAGCCCATGTGGTATATACACCTGGTACACGACCCTGACGAACTGCATAATACTTCTTTGCCATACGTACCTCTTAATGATCCATTGTAAGTGCTATAAATTCAGCATTTACAACAGATGCCAAATCTTTTGGATTTACCTTCATTTGCATCCCTCGGAGACCAGCACTTACATATACAAAATCTTGAGGCTCCATAGTAGCATCAAAATATGTGGGAAATAATTTTTTCATTCCCACTGGAGAACATCCTCCTCGTAGATAGCCCGTAATACCTAGCAGGTCCTTGACATGAACAAGCTCTACAGACTTATTATGACTGACACGAGCAGCTTGTTTCATATCTAATTCAGCTGCAACAGGAATGCAAAATACTACATATCCTGTTTTGTCGCCCTTACCAACTAATGTTTTAAAAACTTGTTTTTCATCAAGCCCTAATGCGTCCACTACATGAAGACCAGCTGCCCGCTCTTCAGACCACTCATATTCACTAATACTATAAGGAACCTTATGGGTGTCTAAAATACGTAATGCATTTGTTTTTTTATGTTTCTCTTTACTCACTATATTCCACCTTATATATTAGCGTAACAAATAAATCTTATCAATATATAACATTTTTCTATAGATTATATATCACCATAGATTATATATCACCATAAATTCATATCTAACTCAATATTCTTATTTATTCATAATTTTATTGATATTCTTTAATTCAATGCGCAACGTTCCATCATCATTGGTTTTAATTTCAATAAACTCGCGATTTTTCATATATTCCACAGGGAAAGAGATTTCAATGCCCGTATCTGTTTTAATCTTATGATGTTCTCCAACCTTTGTGGCAAACTCACGGTTTACAGGTAATGGACGCATCATATCTGCATCAGCTAATTCTTTCTTAGCCGCCTCTTGTTGAATGGGATTCGCCTTAAATACCTCTTCCACAATACGAACAGGATCTACTGTATCAGATACTTCAGCATTTTTAGCAATCATAGACTTTGCCGTCGTCAATTCAACAACACCATCCGACTCGTGTGCTTGAGCTACCTTGTCTACAATAGCTTTTACCTTTTTCACTGTATCTCGGGAGGATTGATTAGTACCTAATTGTAATACCTTATCGGCTAAAATATAGGATACTTCACCATCAAATTCACCTTTCGGTTCAAAAATGCGAACACTAAAATCATGTAAATTAATTGATGCAAAGGCACGTAATTTTTGAGATGGCATAGGCAATACAGCCTTATGAGAAACAAGTTCTGTGGCTAAGCTGCCATCATCTTCACTAAATAGTTGATGTGTAAAAGCATCATGAGCTTGGCACAAAAGAATACAAATATAAGTCGTATCTGTAACAGCTTCACAGATAATCGTATCGATTACTACGGAGTCCGTTGCTTGCTTCATATAGGTAAACAAGCTTTCACCTAAATTCTTAGATAAATCGATAAACTTGAGGTCTCCCTTTTTATACTCCACCAGCTGTTTACCAAATGGACTTGCATCATGTAAGGTACCTGTTCTAGCGCCTGGGTCTTTGAAAGCCTTAGCTACATGATTAGCAATATAATCTTGTATAGCTTGATCGCCAACCTTTAGTTCATGTTCAGAATATACGGCTAAAGAGGACGTAAAGTCAAAAATCTCTAGCACAGCCTTATTAATCTGCATGATGCCTCCTTTTTATAGAAAAAACGATTACCCTTTATTATACCACTCTTTTAGCTTTCGTTTATCAACTTTTGAACATTCTGTAAGGGGTAACATAGGAATCTGTAACATTGTTTTTGGCCACTCCACAGAAGGTCTTTCGTGATGAATACGTTCAATAATTTTACTTAATTCAGCATTATCCTCTAATACCATATAAGCAACGAAGTCTTCCCCGCGTATATCATCATTAATCGTAATAATAGCAACTTCAGAAACGCCCTCTAAGGATTGTAAATACAATTCCATTTCGGCAATAGAAATTTTATAGCCCCCTTTATTGATGACATCACCTTGCCGCCCATTAAACATGAGATACCCATCGCTATCAATATAGCCGCAATCATTTACAGTATATGTATCGGGAATGCCTTCAATATGATACTTTGTGGTCACATAAATAACGCCGTTCTGCTCTGTAATTTTGACAGATGGAAACGGTCTTCCCACAGTCCCCTCTCTATCTAACCACTCTTTACCTGTACAATATGTAATATAGTTAAGCTCAGATGCACCATAATAGAGAATAAACTCCATGTTTGGACATATTCGTTCTAACTGTTCCATCAACTGTCGATCCAATACTTGCGATCCTGCGATGATATAGTTAATAGAGTCTAGTTTACTTTTGCAATGACGTACTAATAATCGTAATTTTGTTGGTAATGCATATATATGGTCCACATGATATTCTTCAATAAGCTGTATCCATCGATTTGGGCGCAACGAACTCGTTGTAATAACTGTTCCTCCAGACCATAGTACGGCGATAACCATATTACTGACACCGGTGAAACTAAAGCTTCCATGTAAGAATATTTTTGTATCTTTGTTTATATGAAAAATATTGTTTTGGATATCAAAGAACTCTCTCCACGAGCTCTCACTGCGCCACAAAGGTTTGGGGCGCCCAGTAGTTCCAGAGGTAAGTACACCAAAATCAGCTAAAGGCGCTACCCCTTTATATGCTATAATACGAGCCAATTCCTCTACATACTCTGTATCCATCTCGTTATGGCATACCATAGGAATATAACCTGTATACAATACCCCCAACCACTGTACAAGTTGTTCCACGAATGATTGACTCTGAATTAAAGCAACTATATATTTCGGTGATTCTTTAGTTTGAGCAACATTTACTATACGACTAGTATCATTAATATCTATGGATAAAATAGCATCATACAAATCACCATATGTATACTTTTTATCATCTATAATTAGAGCAATCTTGTGAGGATCTAATTCTTTATATTGTCGTAAACGTTCAATAATTGTCATTTTACATTCGTTCCATAATTAAAGCAGTTCCTGTACCGCCTGCGCCGGCAATGGCACACAAACCGTATCGACCATTACCGGATTCTAAAGCAGCCATGCAATGAAGAGCTAAAATAGCCCCAGAGCAACCATAAGGATGTCCATAGGCTAGTGCACCACCAAGCATATTATATTTTCCCATATGATCAGGGTAGGACTTCTCAAAGAGAGCATCAATAATGGCGAAGGCTTCATTCCATTCCACCACGTCCATATCATCCATAGTTAAATCTGTCTGTTTTAAAATAGCTTTAGTACTTTCAAGAGCACCTTCTGGACTAAACTGAGGATTTCCAGCCCAAGGCATGATACTATGAATTCTAAATGGCCCTTTTTCATTAGATATGTATACAAAAGCAGCACCATCATGAGTTAAACAAGCATTGCCAGCATTTGTAATAGAGTCCTTACCTAATAATGGTTTCATCCTAGATAAAAGTTTTTCATTCATCTTTGGCCTAATACATTCGTCTACACACTCTTTTCCATCTATAGAAAAAGGCATTATATAAGATTGCAAAAATGAATTGTCTAAAGCTTTAGTAGCTCTCTGATGACTTCCAATAATATATGGATATAACTCTTCCTTAGTTATATTGTGCTTATGGATGGTTCTTTCTGCCCCTTCTAACATAGCTAAAGGAGACCGATCTTGAGGAGTAAATTGAGCTACCTTATATAAACCGTCTCGATCATCTTCAGTTGCATAGATTCGATCTGGTTGTAATGAAGAGCTTTCAATGCCACCAGCAATAGCAGAATTCATCACGCCTGACGCAATATGTGTATAAGCCATTTCAATACTCATCAATGCTGAAGCGCATTGCATATCAATTGTTACAGCAGGCGTCGATACCGATAAATTAGACATTAAACCCATTAATCGTCCAATATTTCCACCTGTACCAACTGCATTACCACAAAAAATACCATCTACAGAGTTAATTTCATGACCTTTAATTAACTCATTAATCAATTGTGCACCCAATATCTCAGGTCTTGTATTTTTATATTGGCCGTTTAACACGCCTATAGGGCTTCTAAGCCCACCATGAATATATACTGACATATAAGCTCCTATAACAAAATGCACAAAAGAGGCACCCCAAGGAATGCCTCTTTTCATTATTACATGCTAAATTTTAATTTTAGTTGCTAGCCAGGATGCAACGAGACATTTTACGATATCCCCAGGAATAAATGGGAACATAACTACAGGCAACGCCGCCCAAAGTTCTGTTTTGGTAACAATCATAAAGCCTGCCACACCAAATAGGTATACTACAGGAATTGTAATTACAAGAGAGCGCCATGCATAAGAGAAAAAGCTCTTTTTAGGCCCTTTAAATACACTTAGTAAAGTATATGCTATTGGCCAAGAGAAGATAAATCCCCCTGTAGGTCCCAATAATTTACCAAGACCAGCTGTACCTCCAACGAATACAGGTAAACCAACAGCTCCTAGCAGAACATACACGACAAACACTATAAAAGCATCCTTTGGTTGCAATAATAAGCCTGTTAATGTCGCCACCAAAGTCAATGCGGTTACCATTGCCGGACTAAATGGCAATGGAAATGAAATATATGCTGAAATACATAATAAGGCTGTCAATAAAGCCATTTTTGTTAAACGTCTTGCTTCCATAATTACCTCTAACTAATACATCTTTGTTTCAAAGATGATGAATCTTCATTTTCACCAAAAAAAGTAGCAGAGAATGCCAATGTATCACCTACATAACCTTCTACATGAGCATCCTCAGGGACCTCCACTAAAGTCACCATATCCCCTGCAATGACAGGGGCATGAAAATAAATCGCCATCTGCTGTGCAGATTTACTAATATTCCAATAATTCCACAATGTTTCAAGAATCATGCATCCAGGTACCACATAAGGGTCCTCTCGATGAATTGGATTCGTGTCATTAATATCATTTACGAATTGTACTATATCTTTCTTGGAAAACGATATAGCGCCACTAATTTCATCATGATGTACGGTAGTGCGAATGCTAAATTGTTTCGGCACCGGTCGTAAATCAACCATTAAAAAACCTGATTTATCTAGAATACCAATTGTAGTAGTTTTAGCGATTTGATATAAAATACCACAGATCGATTGATCACTTCCTGAAGCATCATAATGCATATGCTTAATAACACTATGTCCTGGTAGATCTAAGTCATTATTACATAATGCTTTAAATAATGTTCTCATATAATCACAGTCCTTTATTTATTCAATAAATTGATTATAATCAACATCTTTTCATTCGTCAACAAAAGTCATTATCCATTTGTTAACAAATATAAAATAATATATCTATATTAGCTAAATATACTACCAAAAGAAAAGAACCTATGATATATCATAGGTTCTTTCATAAGGTTAAATCTTATAGATTTGTTATTTAAGATCTAGCTCTTTTAAGTATGCCTTGAAGTTTTCACCTAATTCTTCATTGCGCAATGCATACTCAACAGTAGCTTTCAAGTAACCTAGTTTATCACCTGTATCGTAACGAATGCCTTCATAGGCCAATGCGTACGTGTCAGTTTTAGATGCTGCTAACGCATCAGTCAATTGAACTTCATTACCTACGCCTGGTTTTGTATTTTCTAAAATATTGAAAATATCTGGCGTTAAAATGTAACGACCTAATACTGCTAGTCTAGATGGTGCATCTTCTTTTTTTGGTTTTTCCACCAAATTATGAACGCGATATAAATTATCCGCTAATGCTTCACCAGATACAATGCCATAAGAGCTAACTTTATCTTCAGGTACAAATTGAGCCCCTAAGATAATACCAGGATGTTCATCGTAACACTCAATTAACTGTTTAAGGCATGGATTTTCAGGATTATATACAATATCATCACCAAGTAATACAGCAAATGGTTCATCACCAATAAAGGCTTTTGCACATAGTACAGCATCGCCAAGACCACGAGGAGCTTTTTGACGAATAAAGTGAACTTTAATATCTGCTAAGTCTTTAATCATAGCCAATTGTTTATTTTTACCTTGGCTTTGTAAAAGCAATTCTAGTTCCACACTGCTATCAAAATGATCTTCAATAGCGCGTTTATTACGGCCTGTAATGATTAGGATCTCTTCAATACCAGAATCTAATGCTTCTTTTACAATATATTGGATAGCAGGTGTATCCACGATAGGAAGCATTTCCTTTGGTTGTGCTTTAGTAGCTGGTAAGAAGCGTGTACCAAAGCCAGCTGCTGGAATAACGGCTTTTCTAATACGTTGCATAGTTATCTCCTAATTAAAAGTCTTTGCCAACAAATTTGATTTTCCATTGATCATTATTGCTTCTATGTGCATCCTTATAAGTTAAGTACAAGTCAAAGGAATGTAAATCACGATGCCATGTATAATATACAGAGTCTATCTGACCACTCATCATATTTGTTTTAACACTTACAGATACATCATCTAAGCGAGTCAATTTATAGTTACCGCCATAGATGAGCTCTTTAGGAAGCTCTGTAGTATCAAATCGATATGGAGAGTTATTATAAGAAATATTACGTTGATTATAGCTAACCCATACATTAGCACGATTTCCCACTTTAGAGCGGAATCTAGCGCCCCAGTAAGGCATGCTACGAATCGTGCCATCGTAACCATAGTAGTCGCGTTGGTAACCGCCCAAGAAGCGTAAATCGGTATTTTTGCCAAGCTTAATTGGATCATGAGATATTTCTGTATAGTATTCCTTATGGGAACCTTTTACAGAACCTTCTTTCCAATAACCGGCATTAACGCCACCGCGTACAGTTACTGGTGATTTACCCACATGATACGTATGAGTATCTAAACGGGCCTCACCAATCTTTTCAACCCATACCGTTTCATCATTATATTCATTAGATTCTTTACTGTACCCAATTGACGCAGTAGCCCAAGGCAAGTAGTGTCTATAACCAACTTTTGGTTTAAAGCCTGATTTTGAATACCAGCGATAATCGATATAAGCTTCACCATGCTTACCAATTGGATAATCAGTACTACCATGTAAGCCAAGTCCATCATCACTACTATATGTAGGCTTTGGAACTAATGAGAATATACTGAATTTTCCTTCTTTATCATGGCGCAAGGACGCTGTATAAGAAGGTAAAGATAAAACCTTAAAGTTTTTAATGTAGAAAGACGGTTTTTTAATAATGACTTTATCGCCAGGATACACCTTGATATCTTGACCTTCTACACGATAATCTGGTGTATGTTTAAAGGCCATCGCATGTTTTGTGGTAACCATGCCTTTATCCATATGACCAGTTTCACCATCAAATGTAGCATTTTGCCCCTTCACATAGTAAGGATCATTCCAACCAAACGCTTGGTCAGCTGTAAAATGACGGTCACTAGTCCGATATGTCATATTTTGACCTGTAATATCCTTTGTTTTACCGCCATTTTCCAAAAAGCGATACCCACCAACAGTACGGTATTCTGTAGTTTTTGTATTACCTTCTATACGTGGTGCCATCAAGGTTTGATTACCTTGAGTCACTACTACATCACCTTGTGCATATACATCACCAGTGGACCCAGTATAGGACATTTTATCTGCATCAATACGAGTCGGCAATTGTTCTGTAGGTTGATCAGACTTTGCCTTTTCACCACGACGTACAACACGGATATTACTATTTTCAGGTGTAGATGCTTTAGAGATTTCTCCAAGATAGGATTGATCAACGCTATCCAATTGATCTTGATATACCGTGGTTGACTCCGTAGCGGCCCATACTGGTTGTGCTAAACAAAAAACACAAGCCGCTGCCAGCCATTGTACTTTACGTTTCCTCATGGTTACTAGAACTCCTCTTGCTTTAAGAATTTGTTAATTATTGATTACGCTTTACAACTACGATAGGTTGAGAAACATTTTCTACCGGTTCTTCTTGTTCTTCTACTGCTGCTGGTTCCTCTGTTGTTGTTTCATTTTCATCAACAGCTGCTTCATTAGTGTCTACAGTCTCTTCAGATTCATCGGCCGTATTAGGTACAGTTACTGCTTCAGCCAATTCATCATCACTGTGAGCCAAACCATCACCACCAATTACAAGACCTTGAATTGTAACAGAATCTTGAGGTTGTACATAAATAGTTGCACCAGCAGGGTATTCAATATTTTTACCCTTAACAAAGGCACCACCTACTAAGCCTACTGGTCCAAGTAAAACAGCACCAGCTACGGATGCACCAGCTGCTTTAACTTCACTGCGAGTTTTATCCTTAGCTTCTTTACCTTGTACTGCAGTAAATTCAGTACCATCAATAGCAGGGATTGTGTCAAATGTGATGTCTAATACACCATTACGACCAAAGGAACGAGCCTTTTTCAAGGATGTAATTGTACCAGATCCTACTGTACCTGCAGGTACCAATAACACATTGCCATCCATTACATTTTCAGCTACTGTGAAAGCAACAGTGTCGCCTTCATGGCTAGTTTTAGAAGAAACAGCGTCATTCAAGGTAACTTTGAAGACTTGGTTACCAGCTAATGTACCAACTTGGTTAGTAAGCGTTACATTGCTACCATATACTTTTGTTTTCAAAGAAATGATACGTTTTTGTAAAGAGCCACTACCAATACGACCATTAACGCTACGTTCCATCTTTTCTACGCGATCTACAAGAGAACCTGCATTAATGCTATTTTGATATGTATATTCAAGTGCGTCCATTTCTTCGCGCAAAGAAATGTTTGTGCCACTACCTTCTACGGAGTTATAGAGGGAATCAACACGTTTGCTCAATGTAGCAGAATTGCCATTGAAACCAGTACCATACACGGTTTCATCAAGTTGATTAATGCGGTCCACTACAGCACCATCTTGTACTGCGCCATATACAGTAGTTTCCAAAACATTTGTTTTCTCTGTAACTGTGCCAGGAGCAGCAAATGCAGTGCCTGAAATCAAGGATGCCATTAAAAGTGTAAGTACTTGCTTCTTCATAAATTCCTCCACAACGTATCTAATGTATAACTGTTATACAACAGAATAAGCACGGGCCTAAGACCGTGCTTATTCCCTGAGTCTACTATTTTATATGCTCAGTGGCCATTAAATTTTCAAATCGATAATCGCAGATACACCTACGCCTTGAACACGAGATGCACCAACTGGGTTTGTGCTATCAACAGGTACTAAACCTTTAACACGAACCATGCCGTTAAAGCTACCTTCTACTTGGGCAACGGCTTTAACTTGTTCAATGCTAGATGCAGGACCAGTAACTTGAGCAGCACCGATATAACCTTTTGTACCGATACTGATGATAGGTACAACTTTAGTTGTATATTCTGTGCTTAAGTTATTTTGTTTCAATAATTTATTCAAGAAAGAGTCAATTTGTGGACCGAATTTGTTGATAACAATACCGATACCACCAATTTTAGCTGCACCGCCAAGAATACTGCTAAGGCCACCAGCTTGAGTAGTCAAGATACCGCCAAATGCAGTTGTAGTTAAACAAATCCCTAGAACAGCTGTAATAATCTTCTTTTTCATAATAAGCCTCCTATAGATACTTATATTTTAACAAATTCTATACATAGATTCTAGTGAAAGTATAAGAACTTACACATAAAGATACTAGCATTGTATAAAAGTCCGATGAACAATCAATGAATTTTACACAACTTAATTTAATGCTACCATCATAAAGAATTAGTGTCAATATCAAGTCTAACTCATACTCTATAGGCATAAAATAGTTCTTATCTTTACATATCTTTAAGACTTAAAGAAACTCAATTATATAATTAGCAGATACGAGGAACTTGATCTTCACCTAACAAGTCAATTAAGCGAACACCACCAATAGCAGTTTGCAAACCAACCTTACCAATATTCTTATCTAATGTTTTGCCAATTAGTACCGCTTCTTTACCTTCTTCGAAGCTGTGAAGAATAGATAGAACTTCATCTGTAACGGATGGATCTACCACGAGTACAACCTTTCCTTCATTTGCTAAATATAACGGATCATACCCTAAAATATCACAAACAGATTGTACTTCGGCGTGAATTGGTATAGCCGCTTCTTCTACCTTAATCCCCACTTGGCTTTGATCTGCAATTTCTTTTAACACAGTACCTAAACCACCTCGTGTCGGATCTCGCAATAGAGCTACTTGAGGACCTACTTTATCAAGTACAGCATGAACCATATTATTTAAAGGAGCGCAGTCAGTTCGTAAAGAATCAGATAGATCTAATCCAAATCGTTGTCCCATAACAGCAATAGAATGATCCCCTATTGCACCAGATAAGATGATATCCATACCAGGCTTCACACGATGTGGACCAATATCTATTCCTGTTGGAATCATACCAATTCCTGCAGTATTTATGTAGATTTTATCTACCTCGCCCTTTTTAACAACCTTAGTGTCTCCTGTAACAATTTGTACATTTGCAGCTTTAGCCATGTCTGACATGGTATGAAGAATTTCATCTAACTCATCAAAAGCTAATCCTTCTTCTAAGATGAGTCCACAACTCAAATATTGTGGAATAGCACCATTCATGGCTAAATCATTCACAGTACCACAGACAGCTAATTTACCAATATTACCGCCAGGGAAAAACGTTGGTTGTACTACATAGGAATCTGTAGAGAACGCCATACGTCCTGCTGTAACAGGAAATTGAGCACCATCATGTAAAGGAGCCAATAAATCATTTGTAAAGTATTTCAAAATAAAACGCTCGGTCAATTCATGACTAAATCGACCGCCATTCCCATGGACTAAGCGAACTCGTTCCATATTAATCCTCCCACGTCGATCCACCACTGGAATAACCGTATTTATACCATGCTGCACAACTACCTTCTACAGAGACCATGCAAGCACCAACAGGGTGGTCAGCAGTACAGCTTTTACCAAATAATGGACATTCACTAGGCTTAATAAGACCTTGCAATACACGACCACATTGGCATCCCTTCGGATCAAGAGAAGGCTTTTCAAGCTGGATAGGTAACGCCCGTTCCACATCATAGGCTGCATATTCATCCTTTAATCTTAAGCCAGAGTTTGGAATAACACCGATACCACGCCACGCATCATCACATACATCATATACTTCTTTGATCATCGCTTGCGCTACCGGATTCCCTTGCTGCATAACTACAGAATGATATGTATTTCCTACTACAAAATTACCAGTTTTTCGTTGCTCTAAAATATTTGCTATAGCAGATAAAATTTCAAGTCCATCAAAACCAGCAATACATGACGGTATGTGATATTCTTCAGGTAAAAATTGATATGGTTCTTCTCCGATAATAACACTCACATGGCCCGGCAAAATAAAACCATCAATATGACCTTCTTGTTTATCTAATAAAGCTCGCAATGCAGGAGGCACTAATTTATGAGATACAAGGAAGAAAACATTCTTCAATCCTGCTGCATGAACGGCTTTTACAGTTGCACAAATAACGGCAATAGTCGTTTCAAAGCCGATAGCTAAAAATACGATTTTCTTTTCCGGGTATTTCTTACTAAGTTCTACCACTTCTAAAGGGGTATAAATTACATGGATATGGGCACCCTTTGTTTGAGCTTCACTAAGACTGCTATAACTACCTGGCACCTTTAACATATCCCCAAAGGTTGCAATAATAACATCATCACGTTCAGCATAAGCCAAAGCCTTATCCATATACGTTTGATCTGTTACACATACAGGACATCCGGGTCCACTAACAAGTTCAATGCCACTTGGCAATAACTGACGAAGACCTTCACGGAAAATCGATACAGTATGTGTACCACAAACTTCCATAAGTCTTACGGTTTCTCCTGGCTTATGAAGAGCATTGATACGTTTTAACAATGCATCAGCACTGTTCTGCTTTTCCTGCAAAGTAAGCTTCTTCAAGTTCTTCTAGCTCCTTAAAGGCCTCTAATGTTTTTTGTGCCTCTTCTTCATCAACAATTTGTACAGCAAAACCTGCATGGACTAACAACCAGTCCCCTACCTTTGCCTCTGGTACGAGGAGTAAGCTGCAGTCACGGGTGGCGCCTGTTAATTCAACAGTGCCAATAACATCATTCACAGCTACTAACTGTGCTGGTACAGCTAAGCACATAATATCTCCTTATATATTACTTTAATAACAAATTCTATGAGTCTACTCTTATGTAAGCAAACTCATTATATATAAATATTTCTAATATCATTTTATCACAATAATAGTAATTATTAAGTGATACTAGCTACAAGAGTATATAACTATTTCTGATTACCAATCCATAATTGGCCGAGTGCTAAGCCCCCATCATTAGAAGGGACAGCTTCATTCATATATAAATTGCCTACATGCCAAGCGCGATATATTAACTCTACTAATTTGCGATTTTGAAATACACCGCCTGATATGGCCGCATCACTAATGTTATATCGCTCCATTAAATCGGCTGAAGTTTCACATAATGCAATGGCAACAGTTTTATGGAATGATGCTGCAAGATGCGCTCTAGACTCACCTTTAAAAACACCATCCATAATAGATTGAACAGTTGGTGTAAAATCAAGAATTCGCCCGTTATAGTTATAATCAAGCAATGTGCCTTTTTCATCACCACATAAAGATTCTAATGCAATAGCAATTTGCGCATCATAGGTATGAATCATACCTAGTCCTAAAAGAGAACCTACTGCATCAAATAAACGTCCACAGCTCGTTGCTTGAATCATAGGCATTGTAGATTGTAATGCTTTATCTAATATTTCCCAACCTTTAGGTAGCCTTTTCATCCAATCTTGGTAGACAGGTGGAATATCATTACCATAATAATTTCTGATATACCACAAGGCTTGACGCCATGGCTCAGAAACAGCTTTCTCTCCCCCCGGTAACGGTGCTTCATGGATATGAGCTAATCGTTGATATTGGTTGCCTTTACAAAGGAGAAATTCACCGCCCCATACGCTACCATCTGGGCCATATCCTGTTCCATCCATGGCAATACCAAGAACTGGACCTTCTAGATTGTGTTCTGCCATTACTGATGCAATATGAGCATGATGATGTTGAATAGGTATTACAGAAATCTGTGAACTTTTACCAATACGCTCCCCTAAGTGAGAAGAGAAAAATTGAGGATGACTATCTACAATTATTTTCTCTGGTTGTATAGAAAATAATTTCTCATATCGGTCAATGGTCCACTCCAAAGTTGTATGAGTAGACGCATTTTGTAGATCACCAATATGCGGTCCTACCAGAACTTCAGAACCTTTATTCACAGCAAAGGCATTTTTCAAATCACTACCCATAGCTAATATCGGACTTTGTCCTGAAATTTCACAATGAATAGGTTCTGGTACATAGCCACGACTACGACGAATAAATCTAGGTTTATTATTAATAACAGTTACAACAGAGTCATCGAGAGGTGCATAAATTTGCCGATTGTGAACCAAGAAATAATCAGCAACGGCCCCTAACTCTTCAAATGCTTGATCATCATCATATAAAACGGGATCACCACTACGGTTACCACTCGTCATAACCCACGCCGCATCTGATGGCAATAGCACCTCATGCATCGGTGTATATGGTAACATTACGCCAAGCATATGATTATCTGGCGCTACATGGGAACTCAAATGGACTAAGCTATCGTGATTTCTTTTTAATAATACAATAGGACGTTCCATTCCCGTCAAAACATCAAGTTCTTCATCACTAAGATGGACAAGCTCAATTGCCGTATCTAGGGACCCTACCATAATTGCTAACGGTTTATGTGGTCGATTCTTACGCTTACGCAAGCGTTGGACCGCCGCATCATTTCGAGCATCACAAACTAGGTGGTAGCCACCTATCCCTTTTATAGCAATAATACTACCTTCATTGATTAATTCACGGGTAGTATTCCATATATTTACAGTATCTACAACCGTACGATTAGGTTTATATAAAGTATAATAAGGACCACATTGAACACAAGCATTTGGTTCAGCACGATAACGGCGCCCCTCTATATCTTCGTATTCAGCCTTACAAGCTTCACACATGGGAAACTCGTCCATCGTCGTTCGTTCACGATCATAGGGAAGAGATTTAATAATCGTATATCGTGGGCCACAATTTGTACAATTAATAAAAGGATATTCTTTTCTACGCTTGTCCTGTTGTAGTTCTTTAAGACAATCAGCACATGACGCTGTATCGGCACTAATAAAGGTGCTAACTGCTTCCCCTAAAGGAGATGGCTCCACAGAAAACTCAACTTCATTATTTTTTATAGTTAGATGTTCTACTGTTTGACTTGTAATACGGCACAGTCTAGGTCGGTCATCTTGAATAGCATCTAAAAATAGCTGTAAATCACCAACACAACCTTGTACCTCAACGTAAACACCTTGGCTATCATTATAAACAAAACCAGTTAACCCTAGGGAATGTGCCCACATAGAAACAAGGGGCCGGAATCCGACCCCTTGAACTATACCGGTATAACGAATTCCCCAGCGTTCTATAGTTTGATTACTATTTTGTTTCATATAAGCTCCTACTATAGACGGAGAATTAATGGCTATTAACCTAATGCTACAGGAATACTGCCATCAATGCCAGCTTGTTCTAGCTCGGCTTGAATCATAATAGCACATTCAATACGTTTCTTTTGTAAACGGCAACCAAATTCATAAGGTGTTTCTAAATCGCCACCTAATGTAATGTTGTTAGCATGACAGCCACCGGAACAGAAGAATTTCGCCCAACATTCAGCACAAGTTGGTTTAGAAAATACATGTGTATTACGAAAATCTTTAGGAATTTCTGTATTTTGTAAACCATCATATACATTGCCAAGCACATATCCATCTTTACCTACGAATTGGTGACATGGGTAAATATCGCCATTAGGTACGACTGCCATATATTCATGACCTGCCCCACAACCGCGAAGGCGTTTTGCCATACATGGGCCACGATATAAATCCATACGGAAGTGGAAGAAATTAAACTTCTCGCCCCAACCTTCCAATTGACGTTGTAGGTAAATATCTGCTAATTTTTCATATTCTTTTTCAAGAACTGGCCAATCTTCTTCACGAAGTACATAGTCTCCTTCTTCACCTACTACAGGCTCCATGGATAAATGTTCGAAACCAAGATCAGACATAGCCATAACGTCTTTTGTAAAGTCTAAATTTTTATGTGTATACGTACCACGTATGTAGTATTCAAGGCCATGGCGTTGTTTTACAGCATTGATAAGATTTTTAGCAATATATTTATAAGATTCAGCACCACTACCAGCTACAGGGCGCATCGCATTATGTACAGATTCACGACCATCCAAAGATAATACAAGGCTCATCTTATGTTCGTTTACATAGTCGATTTTATCTTGTGTTAAGAGCATGCCGTTTGTAGTCAATGTAAGCTTGAAAATCTTATTGTGCTTTTCTTGAATGGATTCAATATATTCAACTGTTTGTTTAACAACATCCCAGTTCAATAAAGGTTCTCCACCAAAGAAGTCTATTTCACAATGTTGACGAGGGCCGCTCATTTTAATGAGGAAGTCCACTGCACGCTTCGCCACATCAAAACTCATTAATTCACGTTTTACACCGCCGTAATCACCTTGGCTGGCAAAACAGTATTTACATGCTAAATTACAATCATGAGCAATATTTAAGCATAATGCCTTAACAATAGGTTTTTCACCTACTACAAGTTTAAACTCTGTACTCATCGGAGCAAACAATTGCTCTGCTTTAATGAGCTCATCTAACTCATCCATAATCTCATCAAGTTCTACTGCATCTTCTTTAGCATCTAATGCAGCATGTACTGCATCGCGATTAGTGCCATCATATATGTCAAGAACTCTATCAATGAGTTCGTCGATAACGTGAATAATACCACTATTAACATCTAAGCAGTAATAGTTATCCTTCATCCGAAACTTATGGATCATTGGTTTTAATTCTAACATGGTACCTCCAATTAATATGTATGGTAAAAGTTCTACTATATAGAACTTTCTAGATAATTGTACCACATTTCCACGCTAAACGTTATGAAAAGAGTCATAAAGATATACCATATAAAGTATGTATTATACACATAAATAAAAAAGGCCCGCTAAGCGAGCCTCTTTATTATTTTTGTTTGCAAACTTGGTTACCAACTGTGCAGCTTGTTTTGCAAGCAGATTGGCAAGATGTTTGACATTCCCCACAACCGCCAGTTTTAGCAGTTTTTTGCAAGGATTCAGTGTTGATAGTACGAATACGTTTAGCCATGGTTATCCTCCTCAATACTTATCGAATGATATTTATTTTATCATATTTATGAAAAGCCTGTAAAATACTATTTAGTTATGTTTTCTTCTACAGATTTTATTTTATTAACTTCTGTAGTTTTATTTGCATCCGCTCCTACTGTTGTTGCAGCGCTTGTAACAGCATCAGTTTTTTCTTTCTTAGGAGTATCCTTACGCAATACCTTACGTAATGCCAATGCAACTGGAGTAACGATAACAGCTGCAAAAACAGCTTCTGGAATACCATGCGTAACAGATAAGAATACAATAGAACCTAATACTTGATCTGGGCTTAGGTTCATTTTAATAGCAAACATATCTGCGTAAAGCAAGAAGATAAGTCCCATAACCATAATTGTATGGAATACAGTACCCATAAATGCAGATACAAGAATGCGTGGGCCTTGAGGTGCTTTCCACAATAATAAGTATACTAAATATGCTAATACAGGGAAAAGTATACGTGGTAACACAGAAATGATTGGATTAATAAATAGTGGAGACAAAATGTTTGGAGCTGTAATATTTTGCCACAAGCTATAGCAACCAAAGATAAAGCCTACAAAAGCACCTACCTTAGGTCCCTCTACAATAGCACCGATCAAAGTCGGTACATGTAGAGTTGTCACATTAAGAGGCCCCAATGGAATAATCCCATATCCAGATACACCTAATGCGATTGTAATCCCCGCCAACAAACCAATAATGGTAAGCTCACGAATAGTAATACCACTCTTTTTCTCTTTTTTAACCTTTTTACGTTCAACGGAGTTAGTCGTTTCATTGCCTTGGATTGATACAGTTGAGTTATCATCCACTAGACGTTCATTGTTGTTCATAAATCCTCCTTCGTTCTCATTCCTTACGGATATAAGTCGAAACTAGAAATTAAATACGTTCACGGCGTCGTGAAATAATACCACGCTCTACCAATGCACCTATAATCACTGCTACACCTGTCATACCAGCTTCTAACAAAGTTGGGGTAACAAACACTAGTGGATTACCTTGATACGTTGGAAAAACGGTGGGAACTAAAGATAAAACAAACTCTGGAATATAACCACCATATAAAATATGCGCATTCATAGCGAGCCATAAACCAGCAGTTAAAACAATACGAAATAATCGTATACCTTTATAGGCTATTTCTCTTGGGTATAAATAGAATACGAATACCAATAAGGATATAAGTAATGACACCAATTCTGCAAAGAGTATATTTACATTCATAGATGACGCATACATGAAATAAACCATGGGATCTTGTAGATCAATATAGAGAAGCGAACCAATATATAAGAACGGAATTGGAATAGTATATCCAATTATATCGAGTGCTTCATCTACCATTCCCCATCGATGATTTCGATTGAAAAACTTAGTAGCTAGCAACCCACAGAGTTCAATAAGTACTTGAACTATAAAATACACCACGAAGAGAAGTAACGCTGTTACAATTCCATTATCTGCAGTAAAGCTAAAGGGCGTATGAAGAAATGAAAATACAGTCCACCAAGCCCAACTATACGCATGATATCCCATACTCAATGGTAAATCGTCATTAAATTTAGCATTCTTAAGTCTTCGTACCATAAGAGGTATTACGAGGGACAACACGGGGAATACTAAAATTGGTAAAGCTAGCGCTTCACTCAAAGAAAGAACTGTCGTTACAGCACTTACAAATAATGCACAGACAATTGTAAATAACCAAAAATTCTTATTCATTACGGCCTCCTACTAAACGAGTAAGACCGTATGCCAAAATCAAGCTAATAGTAACACCAATATACATAGCTACTAAGAAAGCTACATCTCGACCAACTGTTGGCCAGCTCCATAACATGGATAAATCTATACCGAGAAAAATACCTTTATAGCTAATACCGTGAATTATAATCCAACTTATAACATAGGCAATACGGCTAATCGATTTACCATCGCCAAAGGTACTACTTTTAAACGATAAATATGCCCAAGGCATTATTAACGATAAGAGCAAATACCATGCAAGTGCTACTGTCGCACTCGATCCATTATGAATCATATACGCAATAATAGGAATTACTACGATAAATATATTCAAGTAGATGGATCTTTTACAAATATCTATTAATGTGTTCATAAAGATCTCCTATGATATGTAATCTCTTTGTATTTTACAATAATCATAGATAAATGTCATCAAAAAAGAAAAACCTCCATACAGGTAAATGAATACCTTATACGGAGGTTTTTAATTAAGCCACTACAGAGTCAGCTGTTACATCAATTGTAGGAACAGTTTCCTTTTGTTCTTCTTTCTTCAACAATGGAGTCATGCTTTCTAAGCCGATACCCAATGTGAATAGATTATGCAACCATGCTGTTTGGCTTGGCGGCATAATACCGAGTACGCCACCACCTACAAGAGCACCATTGAAACCAACGATACCATTGTAATTTGCTTTGATGCGTTTCATCAATGCCATAGAAATGCGGCGTAAATCTACAAGAGCTTGTAGATGATCGGAAGAAATAGTAACATTTGCAATTTTTTGAGCGATTGGTGCGCCTTCATTCATAGCGATACCAACATGTGCTTCAGAAATTGCTGGGGAATCGTTAATACCATCCCCTACCATCATAACAGTATAGCCTTCAGCTTTTGCTTGTTTTACATAAGCCGCTTTATCTTCTGGCAATACTTCAGCATGCAATTCATCGATGCCGAGTTCGTCAGCTACACGTTGTGCATTACGTTTGGAGTCGCCAGTCATCATGACAACCTTTTTAATGCCCAATGTATGTAAATCAGCTATAACTTGTTTTGCTTCCTCACGAACAGGGTCTTTAATACAAATAACCGCTGCTAGTGTACCTCCAATAGCGAGGTAAATATGGGAAGATGAATTTGGTAAATTATTAAACTTTTCTTGTTCATCTGCAGGAATCTTTGTTTTTTCATCATCAAAGATGTAATGAGCACTACCAATGCGTACACGATAGCGACCAACCTTAGATGCAATACCATGAGCTACAACGTATTCTACGTCGGAATGCATTTCCTTGTGAGGC
>ENA-OWOI01000113-OWOI01000113.1-gut-metagenome-genome-assembly--contig:-NODE-113-length-28252-cov-14.259024_pt1 | contig 28252 bp, 20 predicted proteins | sample MGYA00248258_ERZ651800 | MGnify/ENA primary metagenome ERZ651800 (study PRJEB26908, sample SAMEA4031704) | gut metagenome | biome: gut; feature: normal infant; material: stool | place: China | collected...
GCCGTGTTCGTACCGGACAGTGGACACATACAGGAACTGAGACGGGAGAATTTAGATTTGATCTGTCTATGGTAAAAAATCTGCCGGCAAGCTATGAACTGGAAGAGGGAGAAGAAGGATATCGGATGCTGCAGTATGGTGATACGACTGCTGTAACTTTCTATCTTACAACAAAATAAAAAGCAGAATTTTTGAGGTTCTGTAAATAGTTTTAAATCCGCCTGAGCAAACGAGGGAAAATAAAATCTCCGTCTGGTCAGGCGGAAATTTTGTATAGAAAAAAATATTTATAAGAATTTTATTTTGGTATATTCTGGTTTTCTGCTATAATATAATGGTCCGTTGAAAGGACATTTGATTCAGGGGATACAGAAGGGAGTATAAGAGATGAGATTACGTAATATTCCGCGTGCGGAAGGGACAATACAGAGCCATCAGGCAGCAATCAAGCGTCCGGAAGATCAGAAAGGATGCTGGAAGCAGGTGTTTGGAAATGAGAATCCGATCTACATAGAGATCGGCATGGGAAAAGGTCGTTTTCTGTTAAATATGGCAAAGCAATATCCGAATGTCAATTTTATCGGGATTGAGAGATATTCCAGTGTATTATTGCGTGCACTGGAAAAGTATGACACAGAAGAGTTTCAGGAACTGACAAATATCCGGTTTGTTTGCATGGATGCAAAAGAACTTTCGGAAGTGTTTGCAAAAGGAGAAGTGGAGCGGATTTATTTGAATTTTTCCGATCCATGGCCGAAGGCACGCCATGTAAAGAGAAGACTGACTTCTACAGAATTTTTTGCCCGTTATGACAAGATCCTTGCAGAAGACGGGACAGTGGAGTTTAAGACGGATAACACAGAGCTGTTTAATTTTTCGCTGGAGCAGATCAGAGAATATGGATGGACAGTACTCAGCTATACATACGACTTGCATCATCATGAAGAGATGAATAAAGGAAATATTATGACAGAGTATGAAGAAAAGTTTTCTGCAAAAGGGAATCCGATCAATAAACTGATCGCAGGAAGAGGTACAGAAACACCGACAGAGTAAATTCACACCTTTCTCCATGCTGCATACAATAAAAGTGAGGAATACCCACAGTTGGAGAGCGGGCGATGGGGTGGAAAAGAAGCTGGAAAGAGAAACTGCGTCAGAAAATGTACTGCCAGGCAGAACTAAACAGACAAATATTATGTATAAAACGCTCATTAGAAGAAGTATGTGCGATACTCAATACAGGATGTTGCCGTAAATAATAAAAGTAAAAAGAGTAGGTGTTTGAGATGAAGATCAGAGTAACTGCGAAAAATTATCCACAGGAAGTACTGAGGTCTGAGACACCGGTTCTGGTAGAGTTCTTTGCTGTATGGTGCGGAAAATGCGCTATGATGGAAGATGTGCTGGATGAAATTGCGAAGGAATACGATGGACGTGTGAAGGTGTGTCAGATAGAGATTGAAGAATCAGCAGTTCTGGCAGCAGAATTTGAAGTAGGGATTGTTCCTGCGTTTGTGGTGTTCCGCGATGGAAAACCGGTGAATTATGCCAATGGTGTACTTGCGAAAGATGTTTTGATCAGAATGCTGGAAATCTGAAAAACAGCTTTCGGATGGAGAGAAATTCCTTTCAATCCGGAAGCTGTTGTGTATAATGATGAGAAAATTAAAAAAATTACAAAAAAATAAAAAAATACTTGATTTTTTATAAAGAGTAATATATAATAATTCTTGCGTTACAGATTAAGTAACAACATAAGGATGCGCGATTAGCTCAGTTGGTAGAGCACCTGACTCTTAATCAGGGTGTCCAGGGTTCGAACCCCTGATCGCGCACTTAGAAATCACTGTTTTTGCAGACCAGAAGCTGCGGGGGCGGTGGTTTTTTTGTGCGTATTTTTAAGATGGTTCAGTCTTTTCATTATTTTGCCGGAGGTAAGTGTAAGCAACAAAAGTACGATATTTTTTTGAGTACACCTTGCGTACAATTTTTATGAGACGTAATCAAGAGCAGTTTCAATCATTTCTTTAATCATCTGATAATCTCCTCGTATTTTTTGAATATGAATGCAATCAGGATTTTAAATGTCCTCATAACGAACAACATAAAGCCCTTTGATTTTCAGGTTGGTCTGAAAAGTTGCTATTGCTTCTGATGGGAGTTTTCTTTTTATGTATGCGGAAATATATTGGCAGATTTGCCATGGATGAAGGCTTTGTTGAGGATAAAAAGGAAAACATAGATAAAAATAACTGTTTTGATTCATTTAAGAAGTAAAATATATTGAAAAATAAACAAAAGGAAATAGGAAATCACGAAAAAAATAAAAAAAGCATACAAAAAGCGAAAAAATTATCACTAGAAAATAAGCACCAAGCTGATACAATTAAGACAAGAAGAAAGCCCGGGACAAAACAAAGATGGAGAGGAAAGAGAAGTATGAAAAAAAGAGTAATTGCAACATTTTTATCAGTGATGATGGCAGCTTCTGTATTAGTGGGATGTGGTAGTGATCAGAAAGAGGAAAAAACAGAAGAAAAAACAGCATGGCAGGACGTAGATTATTCAGGTGAAGATCCACAGTTGGAAAAGAAGGTAAAATTCTTATCAATTTGGGCGGAAGATAATGATAATGGAATCTTGATTAATAAAATTTGTCAGGATTATAAAGACAACGTGAATCCAAACTTTGAATGGGAATATGAAATGGTTTCTGCTGATAATCTGACACAGAAGATTGCAACATTATCTGCATCGAACGACTTGCCGGATATGTTCGCATATGAAGCAGGAGCACCACTTACAACATTGATCGAGGCTGATAAAGTTGCAAATGTTTCGGAGATTGTTGAAACACTTGGTGTATCTGACAGTTTGAATGCAGGTGCAGTAGAATTGATGAAAGGTCTTTCGGGAACAGATGATTTGTATGACCTTCCACTGGGGTTGAATGTTGAAGGATTCTGGTATAATAAAGAACTCTTTGAGAAAGCTGGATGCGAAGCTCCAACAACATGGGATGAATTTGAAGCAGTTCTTGAAAAACTGGATGCAGCGGGAATTCAGCCTCTTGCGACAGGAGGATCTGACAAATGGCTGGCAACCCGTCTGATCAATGCGTATGCAGTGAGAACAATGGGAAATGATGCGTTGACAAAAGCGGCAGAGGGCGAGATTGATTATACAGACAAAGGTTTTGTAGAGGCGGCTCAGAAACTTGCAGACTGGTCTGAAAAAGGATACTTTGGCGAAGGTGTTACAACAGTAGATGCCAACACAGCTGGTTCTATGGTAATGAGTGGCAAGGCTGCGATTTTCTATACAGGTTCCTGGTTTACACAGAATCTGACAGATCCATCCCAGAACCCAGCAGGAGAAGATGGAATTGGATTTTTTAATATTCCTGTAGTAGATGAATCAGTCAGCTCCGCAACTTCTTACTCTATGAACTGTGGAAATATTCTTGCACTGGACAAAGCAAAATTTGATGAAGGAACAGCATGGTTCTTGAAATATTTCATTGAAAATATGGGTAATCTTGCCATGGAAGAGTTGGGCACAGTAAAAGGGTATACGTATACAACAGAAGCTGAAGACATGGATTCTTATACAAAATTAGTTCTGGACGAAATCGACAAATCGACAGAAGGATTTGCATGGTGGGAAGCAAAAATGAATGCAGAGCTTTCTAAGGTGGCGCAGGAAAATGTTCAGCCGTTACTGAATGGGGATATGAGTGCCAAAGAGTATATGCAGTCTATTCAGGATGTATATGAAATGAATAAATAAAACAGAGCTTCCAGACGGATAGAAAAAGGGAAGTGTTTGGAACAAAAAATCCGAACATTTCCCTTTTCTCTTAGAAGAAAGGAAAAGAGGATATGAAAAGAGTATTAGCGAACAAAAAAGCCATTGCGCTTTTTGTAGTTCCGGGATTTGTATTGTATACAATACTGGTTATCGTACCGGTTATCTGGTCACTGTATTATTCTTTGTTCAGTGGAAGTCCGGGATTACAGTGGGAATTTGTAGGGTTTGATAATTATGTAAAACTGTTTCATGATAAAAACTTTTTAAATTCGCTGGCGGTAAATGCGAAATATATTTCCGTTGTAATGATTGGACAGGTTGGATTGGGATTGTTACTTGCGTTGATGTTCCGATTTTGGCTGAAACGTTGTAAGACTATTGTGCGTACACTGGTGTTTTTCCCGGTCGTTCTACCAACTGTTGCAGTTGGTCAGTTATTTGCAAAGATTTATGAAATTCAGCCTAACTATGGTCTGTTAAACAGCTTTTTAGATGCTGTCGGACTGAGCAATCTGGTTCAACCGTGGATTGGTCAGGAAAGTACAGCGCTGTGGGCATTATGCGTCATGGATATCTGGGTTGCAATGGGATTTTACTCTGTTATTTTCTACGGAGCGCTTCTGGATATTCCGGAAGATATTCTGGAAGCAGCGCGAATCGATGGAGCTGGAAGTTTCCAGATGTTCAAGAGCATTTTACTTCCGCTGCTTCGTCCAATGATCATCACCAGTCTTGTGTTTAGTTTTTCAGGAACTGTAAAGATGTTCGAATCTGCGCTGGCATTAACAAACGGAGGTCCTGGTACGGCAACAAAGTCACTGTCGATGTATATGTATGATGTATCATTTACATATAACAAAGTCGGGTATGGAAGTGTAATTGCGATTGTAATATTCCTGATCTGCATTGTTGGTTCCAGAATCATTAACAGATTTGATATGAAGGAGGAGTAAAGATGAAAAAGGCAAAATCCGGTTTAAAAGGACTGATTATTTTTCTGATCTGTGTGATTGAAGTATACCCGCTGTTCTGGATGCTGACTGCATCACTGAAACAACAGTCAGAATGGAGCGAATATCCGGCATATGCATTAAATAAAGGATTTTATTTCCAGAACTACATTGATGCATGGACTCGTGGAAACATGGCAACCTTTTTTAAGAACAGTTTGATCACAACAGTAGTTTCTTTGATTTTTATTGTTATCTTTGCGACAACAATTGGATTTGCAGTAACAAAGATGCAGTGGAAAATGAGAAAGAAAGTAGCATCTTACTTTACACTTGGAATTATGATCCCGGTTGCTACTGCATTGATCCCGCTATTTCAGATTTACAGTAAAACAAATCTTTTAAATACAAGAACTTGTCTGATTCTGACTTATATTGCATTCGGTCTGTCATTGTCTATCTATCTGGTGCAGGGGTATTTGAGATCGTTCCCGGATGATATTATGGAAGCAGCAGTGATTGACGGATGCGGAATCTACCGTATGATGTGGCATATTGTAGTGCCGTTGATGAAAAATGCGATTGTAACAGTACTCGTACTTCAGTTCTTCTTTAAATGGAATGACCTGTTGTTCTCAATGACATTTATCAGTGACTCCTCATTGAAGACAGTACAGACAGGACTTCTGTACTTCTCTGATGAGTTTGGAGGCAAAAACTGGGGTGCAATTTTCGCATCGGTGTCTCTGAGTGTATTCCCGATGTTGATCTTATACACAGCATTGAACAAGAAAGTAATGGAAGGGATGACCGCAGGTGCAGTCAAAGGATAAGATTATGGAAAAAGAAAAAATGCAGCAGTATGCAGATAAGTTTCGTCAGTTTGTGATGGGGCATACAGAAGATGTATTGAAAAATCCACGGAGTTTTATCCGGTATCCTTTCATTGATCCGGGATCCGTATATGACGGAAATGTCTGGGACTGGGATACCTACTGGTCGGTATTCGGATTTTTCAATCTGGCAGATAAGTATCAAGATGATACGACAAAAGCACGTTTGATCGAACATGCAAAAGGAAATATACATAATTTTATGGATCATCAGCTTCCGGATGGATACATCCCCATGATGATTGAGGTGGCAGACTGGCCGGAACCATATCTGAACATGAAACATAAAGAAGGAATCCTGATGAATATGCACAAACCATTTTTGTGCCAGCAGATTGTGCTGATCAGTGATTTTATCGATGATTATTCCTGGTGCAGTCAGTACTTTGAAAATCTTGAAAAGTACTTTGAATGCTACGATAACAACTATTATTTTGAAAATTGCGGACTTTATGTGTGGTGTGATGATATTATGATTGGAATGGACAATGATCCGGCAACCTTTGGAAGACCGAAATTTTCTACAGCTAATATTTATCTGAACAGCTTCATGTGTATGGAACTGGATGCCATGGTAAAGATCTGCGGCATCTTCGGAAAAGAAGAAAGAGTAGCATATTATAAAGAGAAGAAAGAAAAGCTGGTTGAAGCAATTCAGAGTGAATGCTGGGATAAGCGGGATCAGTTCTTTTATTCTGTAGATGTGGATATTAAAACAAGAAAATTTGACTGGTTCCACGAAGGACTTGGAGTTTTCTGGAAAACACTTCCAATCAAAGTCAGAGTCTGGTCAGGATTTATTCCGATGTATGCAGGATTTGCGACAAAAGGGCAGGCAAAAGAGATGGTTCGGCACATATTTGATGAAGAGACATTTGCTTCTCCATACGGAGTGACGACACTTGCGAAGGATGAGAAAATGTTTGACCTGTCGGTGACAAATAATCCGTCAAACTGGCTGGGGCCAATCTGGCTGGTAGCAAATTATATTGTCTTTAAAGGACTTTTAAATTATGGCTACAGAGAAGAAGCGGAAAAAATTTGTGAAGGTACGTTGCTTCTCTTGGGCAAAGATCTGGAGAAAACGGGAAGTCTCCATGAATATTATGATCCTTTTGATGGTCATCCCATCATGAATGCCGGATTTATCAATTGGAATGTTCTTGCATTGAATATGGCAGACGAGTTAAATGAGGGGCATCTGATACGTGATGAAAATTAGAATGCATATAAAATGGCAGTTACAATTTTGTGAAATATTGTAACTGCTATTTTTGCGTCATAATTAAAATGATAATGTTTGTGAGGTGTAAAATATTTATAAATGTTTAATGAAATTTAATTTGATAAATATGTAAAAAACGATGGAAATGTGATAAATATGCACAAAAAATTACTTTTGCAGGGCTGAATGTTGACAAATATATTATAAATGATATAATTATTTTAAAATATTTAATTAAATTTAAATAAAAGGAGGACGAGAAATGAAAAGAAAAATTCTTGGGATGTTACTTGCGGTATCCATGTCAGTATCCATGTTGGTCGGATGCGGTAGTGGGGAAAAAGGTGCTTCTGACAAGTCGGCAGATGAAAATGAAATTACAGTTTGGGCCTGGGACAAAAATATGAATGGATATGCTCTGGAAGAGGCGCAAAAAGTATATGGGAATGATGTAGAAGTCAATTTTGTTGAGATGGCAAAAGCGGATGTTTTGACTAAGTTACATACGGTGCTGGCATCGGGGGTAAAGGAAGATCTTCCAGATATCGTTTTGATTAGCGATTTGAATGCACAGGGATATTTGATGTCTTATCCAGATGCATTTCGACCTATGGGAGATAAAATTAGTTCAGATGATTTTGCGGCATATAAAACCGCAGCAGTATCTTATGAGGATGAATTGTATGGCGTTCCATTTGATAGTGGAGTTGCTGCTTTGTTTTACAGGACGGATTATTTGAGTGAGATTGGATATACAGAAGAAGATATGCAGGATCTTACATGGGAAGAGTATCTGAGTTTGGGAGAACAGTTAAAAACAAAGGGACATATGCTTCAGACATATAATCCAAATGATATAGCTGAGTTCCAGATTATGCTTCAATCTGCCGGTAAATGGTTTACAAATGAAAAAGGCGAAGCGGATTTTATCGATAATGCAGCATTAGAGGAATGCTACTCTATATTTAAACAATTGAATGAGGCAGATTATACAAAGGTAGTAAGTGACTGGACAGAATTTGCGGGAGCGATAAATTCAGGAGAGGTTGCCTGTGTGCTTAGAGGATGTTGGATGACTTCTACATTGATGGCAGAAGAAAGCCAAAGTGGAAAATGGGCACTGGCACCGATTCCTAAGATGAATGCAGAGGGTGCAACTCATTATTCAAATCAGGGCGGTTCAAGCTGGTTTGTATTAAATGACAGTCCAAATTCAGAAATAGCAGCAGATTTCTTGGCAAAAACATTCGGTAGTAGTACAGAATTATATAATACCTTGCTTAAGGAAAAGAGTATTATAGGTACCTTTCTTCCAGCCACAGATGTGGAAGCATATGAAGAAACATCAGAATTCTTCAGTAATCAACAAGTAAACAAACTTCTGGGTGATTGGATGACTAAGATTCCTGCAGTGGATACAGGAGCATTTTCGGCGGAAGCGCAAAATTCTCTTGTTTCAGTCACACCAGCTATTCTTGAAGGTGGGGATCTGGCAGAAAATTTAGCAACTGCAGAAGAACAATTTAAACAGTCTATACAGTAAAAATGCAGAGGCTTTTGTCAGCGTTTTAGTTTGGAGAAAGGCCTCTTAAAAATGGAGGCGGATTATGAAGGGACAGAGACGGAAAAAGATTAAATGGACAGGTTGGTCAATGGTGCTTGCGGCGTCTCTTTTTGTGTTAATTTTTAGTTATATACCAATGATACAGGCATTTGTTTTGTCGCTCCAAACAGGAAAGGGAGCTAATCTTAAATTTGCTGGTTTTGATAATTATATAAGAATGGTTCAAGACAGCACTTTTTGGGTAACATTAGGAAATACATTGTTTTATGCGGTGGTACAGATTCCGATTATGATTTTGCTTGCGCTTGTGACGGCGGTTTTGTTAAATGATTCAAGATTAAAAGGACGAGGAATCTATCGCACATGTATTTTTTTGCCGTGTGTAACTTCGATGGTATCTTATGCAATTTTGTTTAAAAATATTTTTTCGGTGGATGGTGTTGTAAACCAGCTATTGTTGAAATTAAATTTTATAGACGAAGCAATTCCGTTTGTGCTGGATAAAAATTGGGCGAAGGTGGTTATTGTATTTGCGCTGATATGGAGGTATACAGGATATTATATGATTTTTTTTCTGTCTGCTATGCAAAATATAGACGCTTCCGTTTATGAAGCGGCGAAAATGGATGGATGCAATTTCAGACAGACCTTTTTTAAGATAACTATGCCATTGTTGAAACCGATAATTTTCTTGACGGGAATTATGGCGTTGAATAACACATTGCAATTATTTGACGAGGTTGTCAATTTAACAAATGGAGGACCCGGTAATGCAACGAGAACAATATCCGAATATATATATGATTTATCCTTTGTTTATGTGCCGAGTTATGGATATGCAGCGGCTGTTTCTTATGTTGTATTAATATTGATTATCATACTGACCATTGTGCAGAAAGGAATGACAGGTGAAAAGAAATGAGAAAAATACGCAATTTGGGAAAACATATTTTTTTGATACTATTTTCGTTCATTTGTATATTTCCATTTTACTGGATGATTGTAAGTGCGACAAATGAATCAAAAGATATTACGATGGGAAAATTATCTTTCGGAAGTGCGTTGATGAAGAATATAAGCAATGCCTTTGCAAATACAGACATTGTGCATGCATTTTTGAATTCGGCATTTTTGGCGATTGTAATTACTGTATTATCACTTTTAATTTGTTCTGTTGCGGGATATGCTTTTGTGATTTATTCAGATAAGAGTAAAAATATTTTATTTATGGCACTGATTGCTTCAATGATGGTTCCGTTTGCAGCAAAAATCATACCAATGTTTCGAATGTTTTCAAATTTGGGATTGCTGAATTCATTCAGCGCAATTATACTTCCAGCAATTGGCACTCCGTTTTTGGTGTTTTTCTTTAAACAAAACACACATGCATTTCCAGTAGAAACAATACAAGCGGCAAGAGTAGATGGACTTGGAGAGTATGGTATATTTTTTCGCATATATATGCCGATGATGAAATCCACCTATGCAGCCGCGGGGATTTTTGCTTTTATGGCGAGCTGGAATAATTATATGTGGCCTTTGATTGCGTTACAGAGCAACGATAAATTTACACTGCCTCTTGCAGTATCTAATCTGGCGGCAGGTTTTACGCCAGACTATGGCATGGTTATGGTCGGAATTATTATCTCCACAATTCCAACGATACTTGTATTTTTCCTGCTGCAGAAAGCGTTTGTAGAAGGAATGGTAGGATCAGTAAAATAAATATACCTGTCTTTTATTGACTTTTATTATAAATTAGAGGATAATTTTTATAAAAATTTATAAATATTTAGGCGGTAAAAGATGAAAGTAAAAGAATTAGCAGAAATATTAGATTTATCACCGGCAACAGTATCCTTAGTGTTGAATAATCGACCAGGTATAAGTGAAGCTACGAGAAAGAAAGTGAAAGATGCGGTTATAGAATTAGGTTGTGAAGATATGATGAATATAAAAGAGAAAAAGAAAAAAACTCTTTTATTTGTAGTTTATAGAAAAAATGCAACTGATGATAAATTTCAACGTTTTTCACAACTCTTTTCAGAAATTATAGAAGGAGTAGAAAGTCAGGCAAAATTAAAAAATTTTCAGCTGATGCTTTCTTATGTAAATGATCTGTCTCTTCAAGAAGAAATTGTGCGTATTCAGAATATCAATTTGGATGGGATTCTGTTGCTTGCAACGGAGATGAGGGATTCACAGCTGAATGCTTTTTTCGAACTGGGAATCCCTGTTGTGGTACTAGATAAATATATGTGGGAGAAACCATATGATTGTGTGACAATCAATAATGAATTGGGTGTTTATGAAGCTATTTCTTATTTGAAAGAAATGGGGCATAAAGATATAGGATATCTGCATGTTGTACATAATGCAAATAACTTTTTAGACAGGTATTTTGGGTTCCTTACGGCTGTGCAAAAGCTTGAAATACCGTTTCAAAAGAAGTTTTTAGTGGAACTGAATACGAGTGGTGGTGAGGTCTTACAGATGGAGACTTTTCAGGCATTTCAGAAAATGAAAGAAATGCCGACTGCTTTTTTTGCCGATAATGATATTTTGGCAATTTATGCAATGCAATCACTGCAAAGACTTGGATACAGAATACCTGAAGATATATCCATTATTGGGTTTGATAATATGGCATTATCAGAAATATTGGAGCCGGCATTGACAACGATTCAGGTGCAGAAACGAAAAATGGGAATAGCGGCGTTAAACCTTCTGGTTTCTAAAATGGAGGAAGAGGAAAATGAAGGAGAAAGCGTCAAGATAGAAGTATCCACTTCGTTGATTGTCAGAGAAAGTGTAAGACAATTGAAACAGGAGTGAAAAAATGAAAATGAACAGTAAAGCGCCATTTATACTATATGGCGGGGATTATAATCCGGATCAATGGGATGATGAGATCATTGAAAAAGATATGGAATATTTCCGAAAAGCAGGTGTGAATCTGGTTACGCTTCCAGTTTTTTCATGGGCAAAATTGGAACCGGAGGAAGGGCGGTATGAATTTGAATGGTTAGATAAGATTATGGGAACGTTGCTGAAAAATCATATCAATGTGTTTTTATCTACCCCAACGGTGGCCCAACCGGCATGGCTCTCAAAAAAATATCCGGAAGTATTGCCGACAGATATTTCGGGAAGGAAGAGAACGCATGGGATGAGGGTGTTCTTTTGTGTGAATAGTGAAAAGTACAGAGAGCGAGCGGCGGCAATTGCAAAAGAAATGGCAATTCGTTATAAAGATTATCCTGGACTGCTTGGCTGGCATGTTGCCAATGAATACGGGACATATTGTTACTGTGAGAACTGTCAGAAGAAATTCAGAGAATGGCTAAAAGTGAGGTATCAGACGCCTGAGAATTTAAACAAGAAATGGAACACATCTTTTTGGGGAAGAACGATTTATGATTTTGATGAAATATATCTTCCTACGGAGTTGAATGACGATTATCGCTTCTTTCCAGCGGCTCAACTTGATTATATGAGATTTGTAACGGATTCTACAAAATCGTGTTTTTTAAATGAAGCGAATATTCTGCGCAAATATACACCGGGTATTCCTGTGTTTAGCAATATTTCGGGTTTTATAAAAAAGTTAAATCAGTTTGAACTGACAGAGGTGATGGACGTGGCAGCATGGGATAATTATCCGTCACCAAAAGATGATCCGAGTTTTCCAGCGATGAAACATGATATAATGCGGGCAATGAAAGATGGAGAATCTTATGTAATTGCAGAACAGTCGCCAAATCAGCAGAATTGGCAACCATATAATAAAGTGAAACGTCCGGGGGAAGTGCGTACGATAGCTTTTCAGGGGATTGGACATGGTGCCGACACATGCTTGTTTTTTCAAATGCGTCAATCAATTGGGGGGCAAGAAAAGTTTCACGGAGCAATGATATCGCATGCAGATAGAGAGGATACAAAGACATTTCAAGAGATGAAACAATTGGGGGCTGAATTGAAAAAACTTGGGAACAGATGCTTAGAAGCCAAAGTGAATTCAGATGTGGGAATACTCTTTGACTGGGATAACTGGTGGGCGTTGGAACTGACAAGCGGACCTACGCAGGATATGGATTATTTAAAACAGGTACATCATTTTTATCGAGCCTTGTATGAGAACAATATTTCTACAGATATTTTGAAAGTAACTGCGAATTATTCAAAATATAAAATTATTGTAGCACCGTTGTTATATATGATGAAGGAAAATGTTGCCGAAAAGCTAGAGCAGTTTGTGGGTGAAGGTGGAACATTGATTGTTACCTATATGAGTGGAATGGTCGATGAGAATGATAAATGTGTATTTGGCGCATATCCGGGGAAGTTGCGGAAGCTTACCGGTATCTGGGTTGAGGAAACTGATGCGCTGTATCCGGATGAAGAGAATCGGATGATTGTGAAAAATTTTGAAAGTGCAAACGGTACATATAACTGTGGATTTTTGTGTGACCAGATTCATCTGGAAACAGCAGAAGCGCTGGCTGTTTACGGAAAAGATTTTTATCAAGGAAAACCGTGTTTGACAAAAAACAACTATCAGAAAGGGCGAGTGTATTATTTGGGAACATGTCCGGAAATGCGGTTTCTGAAACTTTTTCTGAAAAAAATTTGTGAACAGCATAATGTCCATCCATATTTTCAAATCGATGGACGTGGAGAGGTTTGTGTTCGGGAAGGAGAGCGTGGAAAAACGATTTTTCTGATCAATCATCAAGAGGAAGATATGGTGGTACATCTCGATAAGAATAAGTATTGGGATATTTTGAATGAAGAGCAAGTGGAAGGTACGTGGATTGTAGGTGGACGGAATGTAGTGGTATTGAAACCCTTGTAAGGAGCGAGAAGGACTATGAATGTATATGAAGAAAATATTGCAAATATTTTAGAGGAGGAAATACGGGAAAACCGTATTTCCGGTGCGCAGGCAGCCTGTTTTTTGAATGGGGAAAAAATAGTGCATAAATGTGCGGGATATTCTTGCTTGGAAACAAAAAGAAGAACGGAAGCGGATACGATTTACAGAATTTATTCCATGACAAAACCTGTTACCGCAGTTGCAGCAATGATTCTCAAGGAACGCGGAATGTTGGATTTTGAGGAACCTGTTAGCAAATATTTCCCAGAGTATGAATATCTGAAAATTTGGGGGAAAAATGGAAAGCAAAAGGTTTCGCTGAAGATTAGGAATCTGTTGAATATGGATTCTGGAATTGTTTATCCAGGGGCTGAAAATGTACAGAAAGAAATGGCTGAAATTTTTGAAGACATGAAAAATGAGGACGGCATTGGACTTTGTTATACATTGCGAGAGGTTATACGAAGAATCTCAGAGTGTCCTCTTGCATTTTTCCCAGGAACGGGGTGGCAATACGGATTGTCGGCAGATATTCTGGGAGGGATTATTCAGGAAATTTCACAAATGAGTCTGGGGGAATTTTTGAAAAAGGAGATATTTGTTCCGTTGGAAATGGCAGATACAAATTTTTATGTACCAACAGAGAAACAAGAGCGTTTTGCTGAATTATACAGAAGAACTGAAAGTGGACTTGTAGTGGAAAAAGAAAGATATCTGGGGTTGACATTGTGCTTGGAAAAACCTTCTTTTGAATCGGGAGGGGCAGGACTTGTGTCTACGCTAGATGATTACAGTCATTTTGCCAATATGCTGGCAGGAGGCGGATTGTGGAATCAGACAAGAATATTAAAACGAGAATCGATACAACAATTTACAAAAAACTGTCTAAGTGAAAATGTAAGAAAGATGGTGGATTTCCCTCAAATGAAAGGATATGGATATGGGAATTTGATGAGATGTCTTGTGAATGAAAATGAAATTCCCGGTAAGGGGAAAAATGGGGAGTTTGGCTGGGATGGATGGACAGGTCCTTATTTTATGGTGAATCTAGAACAAAAATTTACAATTCTATACTTTGTACAGATTAGCAATTATCAGGATTGGAGTACTATTTGGAAAATCAGAAATGTATTATATGATTCAATCCGATGAAGCAATCTGTTTCGTCTTTTTAGAAATTTTCGTGTACCAATATTCTTTGGACAGTTCCAAATTGATTTAGGGCAAAATGTCTTGTAAATGTTTGAAAAAACAAAAAAAGTATACAAAATAAATAAAAAGTACCACTATCAAGTGTAATATGATTATGGATATAATGAAAATAAAGAGGCAACGGTTAAAAATTGCTGATCAATTATAAAATCTTGTTTCTAAAGGGAGGATAGGAACAATGGAGAAGATTAACTACCAAGAAGCAACAGAGCAGTGGGGACTCTGGGAAATAGGTATTCCAGGACCATCCGAAGGAAATCCATTTACAGAACAGACAGTAAAAGCTACGATCTCGGGAAAAAATGAGATAAAAGAAATTTATGGATTTTATGACGGGGAAGGGCGATATAAGGTACGTTTTATGCCATCTTTTCAGGGTGATTATGAATTTCAGATCACCAGCAGCTTCGGTACAGAAGAAAGTGGAAAATTTCATGTGACAGAGCCGTCTGAGGGCAATCACGGACCAGTTCGTGTGGCAGGTACATGGCATTTTGCATATGAGGACGGAATGCCTTACTATTCTGTAGGAACAACCTGTTATGTGTGGGAACTGCAGTCGGATGAGCGGATCCGGGAGACGCTGGAATCTCTGGAAGCTGCCAGATTCAACAAGATCCGGTTTTGTATTTTCCCGAAACATTATTCTTATAATTTCAAAGATCCGAGAAGTTTTCCGTATGAGGGTACACCGATGGATTCCAGCGTATTGACAGAAGAGAACTTTGAAACATATACAGAGGAGTCAGAAGGAAATCACTGGGATTTCCACAGATTCAATCCAAAACATTTCCAACATATCGAAGACTGTATCGTAAAACTGCAGGGATTGGGAATTGAAGCAGATATTATTGTGATGCATCCATATGACAGATGGGGATTTTCCTGCATGAGCAAGGAAGAAGACGACCTGTACTGGAATTATGTGGCTGCCAGATTTTCCGCATATAGAAATGTGTGGTGGTCACTGGCCAATGAATATGATTTGATGAGTCACAAGACGTTGAAAGACTGGGAGAGATACGCGCAGATCTTGTGTGAGAAAGATCCGTATAATCATCTGCGTTCTATCCATAACTGTCACGGATTTTATGATTACAATAGACCATGGATCACACACTGCAGTATCCAGCGCCAGGATCCTTACTTAAGTGCAGAGTATGTGACACAGTGGCGTGAAAAATACAGAAAACCAGTCGTTCTGGATGAAATCTGTTATGAGGGAAATCTGCAGTTTGGATGGGGAAACATCAGTGGAAAAGAACTGCTTCGAAGATTCTGGGAGGCAGTCTGCAGAGGAGGATATGCGGGGCACGGAGAAACACTTTTAAATCTGGGAGAAGAGGAAAAAGTACTGTGGTGGTCTCACGGCGGAACGTTAAATGGAGAGAGCTGGAAACGGTTTGGATTCCTTTATGACATCCTGTCCGAGACACCGGGACACGGACTGGCGCCATATGATCTGAAATGGGATTGCGTCTGCGGTGTGCCGGAAGCAGACTGGAATAAAAAAGTAAAAAGCTATTATCTGATCTATTATGGATTTACCTGTCCGGCATTTAAAGATTTTTATTTTGATGACACGACAGAGTTTGAAATCGAAGTGATCGATACATGGAATATGACGATTGAAAAGCATGGCATTGGAAAAGGAAAATTTCGGGTAATGCTGTCGGGACATGAATACATGGCAATCCGTTTGAAAGTAAAGGAGGACTAAAATGAAGGTAGGAATTGTATATACAAGCACAACACCGGAACTGATTGAGACAGTGAATACAGAATTGAAAAAACAGTTGGGAGAAGATGTGGAAACTTTGAATTATGAAGATCCTTCTATTTTGGCAGAAGTTCGGGATGCAGGATCTGTAACAGCCTGTGCGGCTGCAAGACTGGTATCCATGTTTATGCAGGCGGTGCAGGATGGAGCGGAAGTTGTTTTAAACTGTTGTTCTTCTGTGGGAGAAGTGGCAGACGCAGCAGTTTCCATCGGAAAATTTACAGGGGTACCGATTGTCCGAATTGACGAAGAAATGTGTAGGGAAGCGGTACGTCTTGGGAAGCGGATCGGAGTTCTGGCAACGCTTCCTACAACGCTGGAACCGACAAAACATACGGTTCAGAGAGTGGCAAGAGAGCTTGGAAAACAGGTGACTTTAACAGACGGACTGGTAGACGGTGCGTTTGGTGTGGATCAGGAGCAGTTCAAAGCACTTTTATGTGCAACTTCTGAACAAATCCTAGAACAGGTGGATGTGATTCTTTTGAGTCAGGGATCTATGGCTTATGCAGAAACGTTCTTAAGCGAAACATATGGAATTCCGGTTGTGTCCAGTCCGCGATTTGGCGCAGCGGCAGTTCGAAGTGCGTTGGAGGCAAAAGGATATCGGTTTGAGAGACAGGGGGGGATGGGATGCTGACAGATACAAAACGATCAAAGAATGCCAAAGTGACTCCGGTAGACGGACTTGCGGTTACATGGACCGGAGGTCTTTGGAAAGAGCGGACAGATACATGTGCACAGGCGACAGTACCACAGCTACAGTATATGTTTGAAAGTAAAGAAATCAGTCATGTACTGGAGAATTTCAGAATCTGTGCAGAGGAAGCAGAAGGTGATTTTGACGGAACGGTATTTGGTGATGGAGATTTCTATAAATGGATGGAGGCAGCAATTTATACTGCGGCAAAAAATAACGATGAGAAGATGCTGGAACAAATTGATGCGTATATCGAACTGATCGAAAAAGCACAGCTTCCGGACGGATATCTTTCCACAAAGCAGATCATCGGGGAGCGCAGTCAGAATGGTGTCACAAGAATGGGAGATATCAATGATTTCGAAGTATATAATTTCGGACATTTGTTTACGGCAGCCTGTCTGCACAAACGCCTCACGGGGAAAGATTCTTTGTTGAAGATCGCAGTAAAGACAGCAGATTATCTGGAAGGAATGTATGCAGACGCGCTTGAAAAAGGGGAAGTTCAGACAGCAGTCTGCCCGTCTCATTATATGGGTTTAGTGGAAATGTACCGGACAACAGGGGAAGAACGGTATCTGAAACTGGCAGAGCAGGCAATCGCGCTCAGAGACAGTGTAAAAGAAGGTATGGATGATAATCAGGACCGGATTCCGCTTCGGAAACACGAGAAGATTATCGGACATGCAGTACGCGCCAATTATCTTTATGCGGGGGTAGCAGATCTTTGTCTGGAGGAAGAGGACGAAGAATTAAGAGAAGTATTGCACAAAGTGTGGAGAAGCCTGGTTGATAAAAAGCTGTATCTCACTGGCGGATGTGGAGCTCTCTACAATGGAACTTCTCCTTACGGAAACTTTTTCGTGGATCAGAAGGTTCATCAGGCATACGGATATGAATATCAGCTGCCGAACATTACAGCATACAATGAGACATGTGCTTCCCTTGGTGGTGTGTTCTGGGCATATCGCATGTTCCAACTGGAGCCGAAGGCAGAATATTTTGATGTCCTGGAACGGATGATGTTAAATACGAACCTTGCAGCTTTGAGTATGGATGGAAAACGCTTCTTTTATGAAAATATGCTCCGCAGAACAGAAACACTGGATTATGAGCTGATCTGGCCGCGGACAAGATCCGAATATATTTTGAGTTACTGCTGTCCGCCAAACCTGGCAAGAACGATTGCCCAGTCCAGCGAGTATGCATATCTTATCTCAAAAGATGCATTGTGGACAGGGATGTATGGAGCAAACAAGGCTAAGATCACATTGGACAATGGCGCGGCATTTACTGTTTGTCAGGAAACAGAGTATCCGTATGATGGAAGAATCCGTTTTACATTTGAAGATGTGAAAGCAGAAGAAGGATTTTCACTGATGCTTCGAATTCCGAGCTGGGCAGAAAAAGGAAGCATCCAAAATGGAAAGAAACAGGTTGCTCTGACAAAAGTAAATGCAGGAAGTTATTATGAAGTTCCTGTAGAAAATCCGAAAGAGGCAGAAATCATTCTGAATCTTGAAATGCCGGTTCGCTACACGGTTGCGAACACCATGGTAGAGGAAACAACAGGACAGGCAGCAGTGGAGCGCGGCCCTCTGGTATATTGCTGTGAATCAGCGGATGTTTCTGTAGAGTCACTGGATGATCTTTATCTGGATCCGGAGGGACACACAGAGCTTGACACACAACAGATTGAAGGGCGGACTGTGACGGCGATAGAGATTGACGGTTACTGCTTAAACAGAGAAGGATATGACAGAAATGCCTTGTATCAGACATTGCGTCAGACCGGAATGGAAAAGGCGAAGATCCGGATGATTCCATATTTTGCTTGGGATAACAGGGAATTTGGAGAGATGCGGATCTGGTTTCCCGTACTTGCAAAACTTCGGAAAACAGAAGTGCCGGTGTCATTAAAAGATAAAAAAATCGTAGTTCTGGATGACGATCCGACCGGAGTGCAGACGGTGCATGACATTCCGGTGTATACAGACTGGGAGATGGAAAGCCTGCGGCAGGCATTTTCAGAAGAGCCCAATATGTTTTTTATTTTGACGAACTCCCGGAGCTTTTCGAAAGAAGAGACAAAAAATGTACATGAGACGATTGCAAGACGGCTGTCCCGTGTATCTGGAGAATGCGACAAAGAGTTCCTTTTGATCTCCCGTGGAGATTCCACTCTGCGTGGACATTATCCGCTGGAAACAGAAGTGCTGAAAGAGACTTTGGAAGAAGAGAAACACATAAAATTTGATGGGGAAGTACTCTGTCCGTTCTTTTTAGAAGGCGGGCGTGTGACCATTGACAATGTACACTATGTAAAAGAGGGAAATCTACTGATTCCTGCAGGAATGACGGAGTTTGCCAAAGACCAGTCTTTTGGATATCATGCATCTGATCTGACAGAATATGTGGAAGAGAAGACGAACGGAAGGTACAAAAAAGAGGAGTGCGTTCCCATTTCTCTTGAGGAACTGCGGGCGAATGATGTGAATAAAATTACAGACAAATTGATGAATACCCATGATTTTCAGAAGATTATTGTCAACGCGACCAGCTATGAAGAACTTCAGGTATTTGTTCAGGCGTTTGTGAAGGCAGCAGAGGCAGGAAAACAATTCCTGACAAGATCAGCAGCAAGCTTCCCGAAAGTGCTGGGAGGAGTTTCAGACAAACCGCTTCTGAAAAAAGAGGAACTGGTAGAAGATACGAAAAACGGCGGGATTGTTTTGATCGGTTCTCATGTTAAGAAAACAACCCTTCAGCTGGAGGCATTGAAACAGTCAGAGAAGGAGTTGTGTTTCCTGGAATTCCATGCGGAAGTGTGGAACCGGAAAGATGGATTAAAACAAGAGGCCGAGCGGGTGAGGGCAGAAGCAGAGAGCTGCATTCGTTCCGGTAAAACAGCTGTTGTATATACGAGCAGAACACTTCAGATGCCTGATACAGAAGACAAAGACCAGATTCTGGCAGTATCCGTTGCGATTTCTGAGGCAGTGACCAGTATTATCGGAAATCTGGAGATCAAACCAAGATTTGTGGTGGCAAAAGGTGGCATCACATCTTCAGATATCGGGACAAAAGCGCTGCGTGTGAAACGGGCGCAGGTTCTCGGTCAGATCAAAAAGGGAATTCCGGTATGGAGAACCGGAAAAGAAAGTAAGTTCCCGGGAATGCCGTATATTATTTTTCCTGGAAATGTAGGAGAAGTGACAACGCTCAGAGAGATTGTGGAAGAATTGGCATAGGAGGAACAAGGATGAGAAAAGTAATCTTATCGCTTGCACCTGTGCGTGCAGGGGATGCTGTGGAAGCAAAAGCCCTGGCAGAGGATGTGAAAAAAAGTGTGGATGCAGGTGCGGCAATGTGCCACCTGCACTGCAGAAGACTGGACGGAAGTCTGACAGCAGATATTTCTTATATGGAAGAATGTTTTGAAGCAATTCTGGAAAAGACAGATGTTGTAGTACAGGCTTCAACAGGGGGCATTTCAGACCTGACGATAGAGGAGCGCTGCCGCCCTCTGAACTACGAAAAAGTGGAGTCTGCTTCTTTAAATGGAGGAAGCACCAATCTGGGAGAAGCGATATACTGTAATTCGTTTGATGACATCCGGTATTGTGCTTCAGAAGTGTATAAAAGAGGGATTCTGCCAGAGACAGAAGTGTTTGATATCGGGATGATTCACAATATGAAACTGGTGGAAAAAGAGCAGCCATTTGCAGATCCGAAACTGTTCAATCTTGTATTCGGCCATAAGGGAGGCATGCAGGCAACTCCGGAGATGCTGTCCGCATTCCGTTCTTTTGTTCCGGATGATGCGCTGTGGGGAGTGACTCATTTTGGAAGAGATAACTGGACATTTCTGGCGGGAGCGATCGCGATGGGAGCAACGGTGGTACGGATTGGATTCGAGGACAGTGCATATCTGGAAGAAGGCAAGATGGCGGAATACAACTATCAGCTGGTCGAAAAAGCAGCAACTCTAATCCGGGCTATGGGACTGGATGTCGCAACACCACAGGAAGCACGAGAAATCTTGCATTTAAAGAAGAGGTAAGTGTATGTTAAGAATCAGCAGAGTTCATATTGATTATCAGAAAAATCCGGTAGGGATTGCAGAAATGCCGCAATTTGGATGGGAGATCGTAAGCGACAAACGAAATGTGATCCAGAAGGCGTATACTCTCCAGATCTCAAAGGATCCGGAATTTACAGAATTTGTATATAACAGTGGAAGAGTGGTATCTGAAAAATCAGCACATCTGACACTGGAGAGTGGAAAACTGGAATCTGCGGCAAAATATTTTGTGCGGGTGAAGGCAGATGATGGAGCAGAGGAGACACCGTGGAGTGAGACTGCATATTTTATAACCGGTCTTACGGAGGGGGAAGCCTTTTGCGCTCCGTTTGTTTCAGCAGAAATAAAAGAAACAGATAAGGAAGAATCCAAGGGTACTTATGTCCGCGGAACATTTATAGTGGAAAAACCGGTAAAAGAGGCATATGCCATGACAACCGGACTAGGACTTTACAATTTCTTCCTGAATGGAGAAAAAGTAGGAAATGATGAGATGACTCCTGGGTGGACTTCTTATTGCCGCCATCTGTTATACCAGACGTATGAAGTGACGGATCTTTTGAGAGAAGGCTGTAATGTGGCAGGTGCGATGCTTGCTCCAGGCTGGTACAAAGGAGTTATGGGGCTGACAAAGGCCAGGAACAATTACGGAGATCAAACCGGGTTTGCCATGGAACTTCGAATTCGTTATGAGGATGGAAGTGAAGAGCGGATTTTGACAGGAAGAAGCTGGAAGGGATGTGATTCCCCAATCGTATTTTCAGAGATCTATCACGGTGAGATCTATGATGCCAGCCTTGAGATTCCGGGATGGGCATCTGAGGAGACACCGGAAGGAAACTGGCATGAAACAGCAGTGGTTCCATTTGATACCAGTGTGATCCGTGCACAGAGCGGAGCAAGAGTGCAGGTGATCGATGAGATTCCGGTAAAAAGACTTTTTACAACACCAAAAGGGGAACAGGTACTGGACTTCGGACAGAATATGGCAGGACGTATCCGCGTGACAGCAACAGGAAAACCGGGAGATGTGATCTGGCTGAAGTGCTTTGAAGTCCTGGATTCAGAGGGAAATGTATATCTGGATAACCTCAGAGCAGCGAGGGCAGAGATGAAATACACGTTTGCAAAAGAGGGGACCATTACCTGGTATCCGAGATTTACTTATATGGGATTCCAGTATGCGCAGATTCTGTCTTGTCCGGGAGAGGTCAAAGCAGAGAATTTCACGGCATGTACTCTGCATTCTGAGATGGAGACGACAGGAAATATCACATGTTCCAACTCATTATTAAACCAGTTGCACCACAACTATATGTGGGGCTTAAAAGGAAATTTCCTGGATGTACCGACAGACTGTCCGCAGAGAGACGAGCGTCTGGGATGGACAGGAGATGCGCAGATTTTCTGCCGGACAGCGTGCTATCTGATGAATACCTATACATTCTACCGGAAATGGCTGCATGATGTGGAAGTGGATCAGACTCCGGAAGGTGGAGTTCCCCATGTGGTTCCCAATATTGAAGAGGGAAAAACAGATGGAAACTGGCTGCTTAGTCAGGGACCGCATTCTGCGGCTGCCTGGGCAGACGTGGCAGTGATCGCTCCTTGGACATTGTATCTGATGTATGGAGATACTAAAATTCTGGAGATCCAATACAACAGTATGCGAAGCTGGATTGAGTTTATGCGGGAACATTCCAATGATTATATCTGGAATTACAAGCTCCAGTTTGGAGACTGGGTGGCACTGGATGCAGAAGAAGGCAGTTATTTCGGTGCCACACCGAATGACTTGACCTGTACGGCATATTTTGCATATTCTACCGGATTGTTTGCAAAGATAGCAAGAGTACTGAATAAAGAAGAGGCAGCAGATTATGAGGACTTATATGCACATATCGTGAAGAAGTTCCAGGAGACATTCTTTGATGCAGAAGGAAATATGACAGCTCAGACACAGACAGCCCACATTGTGGCACTGTATTTTGGACTGACGCCGGAAGTTTACAGAGAAAAGACTGTAAAACGTTTGACTGAGCTGCTGGAGAAAGAAAACGGACATCTTGTGACTGGATTTGTGGGGACGCCATATTTCTGCCACGCTTTGAGTCAGAACGGACGAGTGAAAGAGGCATATGATCTGCTTTTGAAAGAAGATTTCCCATCCTGGCTGTATCAGGTAAAACAGGGTGCTACTACAATCTGGGAACACTGGGATGGTCTGAAACCGGATGGAACCATGTGGAGCGCAGATATGAATTCCTTCAACCATTACGCATACGGTGCAATCGGAGAATGGATGTATCGAGTAATGGGCGGAATCGAAGCAGACGAAAGCACACCGGGATTTAAGCGAACGGTCTATGCGCCAAAAATCGGAGGAAATCTGGAATTTGTGGACACAACGTATCATTCTGTATATGGAGAAAATCGATTAAAATGGCAAGTGAAAGAAGGATGTGTTACAATATCTGTAAAAGTTCCAGTAAATACAACCGCATGGATTTGTTTGGATCAGGCGAAGGAGATTCTGGAGGCGGACGGACTGAAGTTTAAAGAAAAAGACGGATATCAGGGGGCAGAAGCAGGATCCGGAGAATATGTAATTCGATATAGAAAATAGACGGATAAAAGAATATATAGCAGGAGGCATGGAGATGAAAAGCAGATTCTTGAATTGGTGGAAATGGTGGAAAAGACGCAATATTCGGGATCAAATTTTTATTTCCATGCTTTTTTTGACAGTACTGGCAATCGGAGTACTTGGAACAGTTTCTTATCATATGGAAAAAGCTACAATTGAGGAGAATTACAGACAGTCTTATGAAACGATGCTGAGAAATTCAAGTAAGATTCTGGATCTTAAATTAAAACCGATCATCGATAAAGAGAGAAGTATTTTAACGGATTCGCAACTTCAGAAAGTGTTGGAAGGAAACGGGGAAGATGGAAAGAATGAGTTCCAATTAGAAGACCAAAAGATACTGGAAAGAATCTTGACGAACATTACTTTTCAGGAAGAAGCTGTCAGCAGTGTCGCGGTGATGGATTTTCAGGGACACTATTTCTTTTTAAGCAACATTAATAAAGGAGCATACAGGTTTTATAATTATTATAAAGGACATCGGTTTCAGGAAGAAAGTTGGTATGAAAAGACGATGGAAGCTGCGGGGAAAGAAGTGTTCTGGGGAGAGGGAGTACTTGGTGGAGAAGAGACGGAAGATGTGTTTTGCTTTACTAAAATTTTGAATAATCCAGTAACCGGGCTTCCCATGGGATGTATGGTGCTGAATCTGAGCAGAAGAATGCTGGGTGAGTCTATTGTCGAAGGTGATGAAGGATATCATACCAGTGCATACATGATTGTAGATGAAAACTGTGATGATATGCTTGTGTATATGAACAGTGAAAATACAGATAAAAAACAGATTGTTCAGGATTTTTCCCAAAAATCCGATAAAAGATATGTGTTTAGTACGGCAAAAAATGAAACTACAGGATGGAGTTTTGTCAATGTGATCGCTAAAAATGAGTTGAGTATCACGAGCCGATATGTGAGAAATGTAGTATTTTCATTGGGTGGAATTATTGTAGTTCTATCCTTTTTTGTAGCACGGCAGATATCCAAGAGTATTACGAAGCCTTTGAAGCAACTGGAAAAGATGATTTATGATGTGGGAGAAGGAGAGCGTAATATTTCCGAAGAGTTTGATGACAGTGAAGTGGGAATGATCGGAAGAAAGTTCAAGGAGATGGTTAACACAAATTTGGAGCTTTCAGAACGTCTGATGGCGGTAAAGTTAAACGAAAGAGAAGCGGAACTGTTACTTTTGCAGGCACAGATTAATCCTCATTTTCTGTATAATACACTGGATTCTATTTATTGTGTGGCAATCATACACGGAGATGACCAGATTGCGGAAATGATACTGGCATTGTCAAATAATTTTAAACTTTCGTTGAATAACGGAGAAAAGTGTATTTCAGTTGCAGACTCTATACGAAGAATCGAAGAATACATGAAGCTGCAGAATATGCGGTATCAGGATCGGTTTGAATTGTATATAGAGGTGCAGCCCGAGATTCTGCATAGCAGGATTATTTCTTTTATTCTGCAGCCATTTGTGGAGAATGCAATGTATCATGGTCTGGAATCGAAACTGGGAAAAGGAAGTATCCGTGTTACGGGAAAAAGGGAAGGAATGAATCTGATCTTTCAGATCATAGATGATGGAGTTGGAATTGAGGATTTATCCAGATTGGAATCAGGTTATGGAATCCGAAATGTAAAAGAACGTATTCATCTAAATTATGGGGAGGAATATGGTGTAACGTTTGAGAGCGAACCGGGAAAAGGAACGACAGTCAGGATTACAATACCTGAAGAAGTGAAAGGAATGGGGAAAAATGTATCGATTAGTGGTAATTGATGATGAGTATATTGTAGTTGAGGGAATCAAGGCGATGATTGCCAGAAAAAAACTGGAGTATGAGGTGGTAGGATGTGCGTATGACGGAATTCACGGACTGGAAGTGATCCGAGAGACAGAGCCGGATTTGGTAATCACGGATATCCGCATACCGGGAATGGATGGACTTTCGATGATCGAAGCCGCAAAAGAATTCTGCGAAGATACGGCATTTGTTGTAATCAGTGGATATACGGAATTTGAATATGCAAGAAGAGCATTGCGGTTGGGTGTGAAAGGATATATTGATAAACCAATCAGTATTGACAAGTTGAATGATGTGTTGAATGCTGTAGAGAAAGAGTGTTTCCAGACAAAAGAAGAGCAATATTCACTTGAGAAGAGCAGACAGCTGACAAAAGAGTTGAATATGATTACAGAGAACAGTATCAAGAGTCTGATTGAAAAAGATGCAGGTGCGTTTTTTGAACACACACATAAGGCATTGGAAAAATTAGAGTTGTTGTATTCTCAGCTTCATGATCTGAAAAGGGAGATTTACAAGTATCTCTGTGTATTGTGTGATATCTTGATTGAAAGTAAAAAAGGAATACAGAGGGATAATCTGATTTCCTTTCACGAGATGGAAAAGAAAGAATCAAAAGAAGAAGTCAGTCAGTATGCAGAAAGTATTATTTTGGATCTTGAAAAATATATAGAAGCAGACAAAACAAAGAGTGGTCATGGAACGATTCTGGAACTGCTGACTTATATTGAGGCACATTACAATGAAGATATCGGTCTGAATGAACTTGCGGATAGGGTGAAGATGAATACCGCGTATCTGAGCGTATTATTTAAAAGTGAAGTCGGTATGTCCTATGTGAAGTTTCTGACAAAATTGCGGATGGACAAGGCAAAAGGTCTGCTCAAAAAAGGATACAAAGTATACGAAGTAAGTGAAATGGTAGGATACAATAATTATCGCTATTTCACAGATATTTTTAAAAAGTATACAGGAGAGACGCCAAAAAACTATCAGAATCATGTATTCAGGTAATCCTTACAAGAAAAGATGGAAAGGTACTACCAGTAGATTATCTTCTGATAGTTGGAAAAACGGACAAAATATAGAAAAATATGTTGGAAAAACGGACAAAATAACGGGATATTTAATTGTATAATCGGACAAAAAGTGGCATACTATAAATAGAACTCTTGAAAAATGTGTATTTGCAGGAGGATTAATATGTTAGATAGAACGATGGAAAAGAAAGTTGAAAAATTTTTCAGAACAGAGTCGAAGTCGGCGCTTATGATCACGGGCGCCAGACAGGTTGGAAAGACCTATTGTATTCGTCAGTTTGCAAGAAAACATTTTGAATCCGTGATTGAGATTAATTTTCTGGAGATGCCACAGGCGATTACATTATTTGAGAATGCAAGAAACAGCGAAGACATTTTGCTTCGTATTTCTGCTTTAACGGATATTCCGCTGATCAAAGGGAAAACGCTTATCTTTTTTGATGAGGTCCAGGAGTGTAAGGAAATTGTAACAGCGATTAAGTTTTTAGTGGATGAGGGAAGTTATCGTTATATTTTGAGCGGCTCTTTATTGGGAGTTGAGCTAAAGGATATCCGTTCTGTTCCGGTGGGATATATGACGATTTATGAGATGTTTCCATTGGATTTTTTTGAGTTTTGTAAAGCAAACCGGGTTTCGGACAAAGTTTTGGACAAACTGGAGGAGTGTTTTGAGCAAAAGCGGTCAATAGATTCTTTGATTCATGAGAAAATGATGGATTTGTTCCGATTGTATCTGATCGTCGGAGGGATGCCGGCGGCAGTTCAGCGATATTTGCAAACGAATAATCTGAACGAAGTTTTGCAAATTCAGACGGGTATCATTCAGTTATATAAAAAAGATATTGCCAAATATGATCCAAATGAGAAGTTATATCTTGAAGATATTTTTCAATTGATACCAAGTGAACTAAACAGTAAAAACAAAAGGTTTATTTTGAAGAATTTAAATGAGCATTTTAAATTTTCAAGATATGAACACAGCTTCATCTGGTTAAAAGAAGCAGGAGTTGCGTTACCTGTATTCTGTGCGCAGGAACCAAGAATCCCATTGCTGCTGTCAAAGGCGACGAATATGTTTAAATTATTTTTGTCTGATGTGGGATTGCTGGCTGCGATGTATGCAGATGGGATTCAGGTTAAGATTTTAAATAAAGAAAAAGATATCAATTTTGGCTCTGTCTATGAAAATGCTGTTGCACAGGAATTACGGGCACATGGATTTGATCTGTATTATTTTAACAATAAGAAACAAGGGGAACTGGATTTTGTGATGGAATATCAGGGAGGGATTCTTCCAATTGAAGTAAAATCTGGTAAAGACTATATGAGGCATAGAGCCCTGGACAATGTGTTGAAAAACTCACAGTATGAAATCTCAGAAGCGATTGTATTTTGCAATGAAAATATTCAAGTAAAGGATGAGGTACTGTATTGTCCGATTTATCTTGCGGGATTGCTGAAAAAGCAGAGATTACCGGAAGATTATATTTATCAGATGGATCTGAGCATCCTGCAGGATGACTGATGTTTTCACTCCATCTTTCCACGTGACCCCACGCAGAAGGAGGGCGGCTTACACCGCAATGTCATTTAGTTAAGACATTGAGTCGGCAGCCTCTTGCAGAGCAAGGTATATAAAAATATATACCCTGCTCTT
>ENA-OWOI01000116-OWOI01000116.1-gut-metagenome-genome-assembly--contig:-NODE-116-length-28004-cov-6.386472_pt1 | contig 28004 bp, 26 predicted proteins | sample MGYA00248258_ERZ651800 | MGnify/ENA primary metagenome ERZ651800 (study PRJEB26908, sample SAMEA4031704) | gut metagenome | biome: gut; feature: normal infant; material: stool | place: China | collected 2015...
GACTTCCGTACATACGACTACACATTGGCATTGCGTGGCGTAACAACAACAGACTTCATGACTGCTGACTGGGCACGCATCCCTTACGACGTATTGGACACAATCTCCCGTCGTATCGTAAACGAAGTACAACACATCAACCGTATCGTGTACGATATTACATCTAAACCACCTGCAACAATTGAGTGGGAATAAAAATTAGAACAACATAGTATTTAAAGAATACATATACAAAGGCCTTTCATCGTTATGGTGAGAGGCCTTTTGTGAAAGTAGTAGTTGCTCTAATTTATTTTTTCTATTTTGTTGTTACTAGTAGATATCTTTAAGGAAATCAGGGTATGGAAACCATAAAAGAATTTTTAGTTAGTGACATATATTTAGATATTATAAAAGAACTAGGTGTCGACAACTTTAATCAAGACGTACAAAGTGTTGAAGTAGAAGAGCTAAAAAATCGATTGAGACAGAGACAATTCTTACTAGAAGGCTTTAATTGTAAGGTGCTTTCAGAAAAAGAGATGGTGCAGTTTTACGAGCAAATGATAGAAGAATATGGAAAAGATATTATCGTTTGGTCTAAAAAGTTTTTGCAATATAACGATGATACTATTGATTCATATCCAGATGGTGAATTTCCTATAGGTGAAGATCTGTCTGAAGATGACGAATCAACTGTAATTGAAATAGGAAAATACTCTATAACAAGTATTGGTTTGTATATAATTGAATTTGACCTCTTGAAGAATCATCAAGAGATAGTAGCTGACTATTATAAAAGATTGGGCATTCCTCGGGCCGCGAAATATGCAAAAGACATGATAGCATTTTATAAAGAGGTTTTTACTTTAGGTATTTAAATATTAATGATTGAGGGCTGTTTTGTTACAGCCCCTTTTATGTTATACAAAAAAATTGGTATACTGATTTTAAGTTATAGATTTTGGTTAAATAGTTGTTTGAAAATAGAGGGCCTATGAAAACGACAAAATCTTTCGGAGAGTATCCAAAATATTCTCTTCACGATGCAAGAGTCCAAAAAATAGCATACGCAGATGGTAATTTAACTTTTACCTTTGAGTATATTTTTTCTTATGAGAATGGTGTTGAACAAACTCATAAGGCCAAGATTGTATTTGAGAAATGTGATGTTGATGATCTTGAAATTCTCGTCTTCAATAGTACAATATTAGATACTTTTACAGGTAAAAGAATTGAGTTACCTCAGTATCAGCAGGATTATAGTGAAAGTGAGTTCGAGGTCATTACAGAGACTTATAACTGGGGCCGAGCAGTATTCCAAGGGTGGTTATATACCGAAGGGAGTCCTGTACATTGTATAATGAACATATACTTTACAGGTGATATGGTATATGTAATCGATGAGGCCTAATATGAGCGATTTAGATTTTACTATTTGCTGTACAGTTACTTTCTTCAGCAAGAAGAGGAGAACTCCACCAAATTTAACTAATGGAAAGTATAGCCCTCAAATTGTTGTAAAAGGCATTGAGGAGCATCTTGAAGTCAACTTTATTGATGGTGAGGATGTTATCTTTGATCAGCCAATATGAGCTAATGCGCTTCCAATAAATGAGGATGTAGATTATTCTAGTTTACAAGAAGATACAGAGTTCCTTATCATGGATAGTGGTAATGTTGTTGGAGAAGGGATTGTAAAAGAAATCTTTTAACATAAACCGTTTGGGAATAAATAGTGAAGCGCTAAATGTATGTAATGATTGCAGATAAGGAGTGTATATGCCAATTACCTATACCGCAGATAAGAATTTTACCCCTCAACAAGTAGCAGATTTATTTCTGTCTGTTCGTTGGGTAGTAGGCAAGTATCCTGACCGATTACATAAGGCTCTTATGAATTCATCTCGTGTGATTTCTGCGTGGGATGGCGATCGTTTAGTTGGTCTTATTCGTGTCATGGATGATAGCGAGCTAGTGTGCTTCATCAATTATGTACTGGTTCATCCTGATTATCATGGCCGAGGTATTGCTGGTCGTTTGCTAGAAATGGTGAAAGAGGCATATAAGTCTTACTTGTACATTAATGTTATGATTGGTGATAACAAGAATGCACCATTTTATGGGAAGCATGGGTTTAAGGTAAAAGAGAATTCCTTGCCGATGCAATATCGTAATGTGCCGAAATATACGAAAAGATAATTGGTGGGATAATCTGTATAGCAAGTAAGTGGTCAAATTGTTAATAAAAGGCTACACGTACATAGCGTTACGTGTAGCCTTTGTTATGTAAAACGGTATATACTAAAACAGATATGTAGATACGATGGAGAAGGATATGGATATTTTAATACGAAAAGCAACAACTGAAGATTTAGATTTAGTGACACATATAGAATCAACTTGTTTTCCGCCTGCTGAAGCGGCTCCTCGTGAGGCTTTTAAGGAGAGATTAGACCATTATGCAGGACAGTTTTTAATTGCTTTTGATGGAGATACACCAATCGGTTTTATCGATGGATTTGTATCTGATGATGAAATCTTAACGGATGAGATGTTTGCGGATGCTTCCTTGCATAACCCCAATGGCGCATGGCAGATGATATTTGGTTTAAATACATTGCCAGAATATCGTAATCGTGGCGTAGGCGGTAAGTTGATTGAAGCTTTTATCGACCTTGCGAGAGAGGAAAAGCGTAAGGGTGTTATTCTAACCTGCAAGGAAGAAAAGATTCATTATTACGCCAAGTTTGGCTTTGTAAATGAAGGTGAATCTGAATCTGATCATGGTGGCGCTAAATGGTATCAAATGCGAATCGTATTTTAGGTGCTTAGAAATGAGTAAAGATTAACTATTTATGGTTTTACAATAAAACTGAATATAATAGTTTCCATATAAAAGAAGCTGAAATCTTGCAGACTAGCATTGATTTCAGCTTCTTTTTTGTTGGGAAAATATGTATTTTTGAAGAAGTCTAATTAACATTCATTAAATAAAATTAATTAAATGATTTCCTTTACTTGCGCCACGCCTTTATCGGTCAGCATATAGTACCCATTCGTTACATACAACAAGCCTTGTTTCTTAAGGTGTGATGCGGCTTGGTGTGTATAGTCTGGCTTCCAGTTCAAGTGTTCGTGAATGGTGCCAATACCATTTTCAATGGCCGCCACAGGTGTATTCATATGGGTATAGATGTGGCAGAGCATCATCGTTTCTCGATAGTGACGACGCAAGTGGCGCTGGCGAAGATAGGTTGCAATATAGCCTGTCTTTGGCGTGCCAATAACGGCAATTAATAATGCGAGACCAATCGTTGTTGCGATAGCACCTGCAATGGATACGTCTAGGGTGAAAGCGACTTCTGTACCGATGACGGCACAGATAATGCCGATGATGATACTGCTAGTGAGCATGGCTTTCACAGAGTCCGTCCATAAATAAGCGATAACCGCAGGTCCGATCATGAGGCCGATAACGAGGATGGCGCCTACCGCTTGGAAGGAGGCCACTACAGTAAGGGATACCATGGTCATCAGCACGTAGTGGATGAGGGCGGGCATGAAGCCGAAGAGCCCTGCTAATAGAGGATCGAAGGTCGATAGCTGCAATTCCTTGTAGAAGAGCATAACCAATAGGAGGTTGATGAATGCCACCCCAAGGGAAATCCATAGAGATACAGGACCTAAGTCGGTACCGTTTATAATCCATCTGTCGAATGGGGCGAATGCGATTTCCCCTAGAAGTGCCGTATCTACGTCAAGGTGTGCGTTACCGCTATAGAGACTGACGAGGATGATGGCAATGGAGAAGAGGAGCGGGAATATGATACCAATGGATGCGTCTTCGTTGACGAGGCCCGTGTTATGAATCATTTCTGTAAGCCACACCGTTCCTACGCCGACTATGGTTGCCCCTACTAATAGCAAGGGCGAGTTTAAATCTTCCGTTACAAAGAAAGCGAGCACGATGCCGAGGAATACGGTGTGTGTAATGGCGTCAGCCATCATGGACATGCGACGCAGCACGAGGAATACACCAGGAATAGCACACGCGATGGATACTGCGATGGCGATGAGTAAAATCTCTGTATGTACTGTCATGGGGCACCTCCTATGCGAGGCTGTCCACCCTCTGCTCTATATATCTTTTGTTGTAAATCGGCAGGACTTATCTTTGCAGTTTCTGATAATAAAGCTTGTTTTGATTGTTTGTTTTTACGATATTGCCACAAGATGCCTCTATTAGGTGCAAAAATAAGGCTCAATAGTACGATAACCGACAGAATAACGATGATGGCAGGCCCTGTAGGCAGTTTTTGTACTGTTGTACTCCAAATGGTACCGCCCATAGCAGATACCATGCCGAAACATCCTGCTAGTATACACATGGTACCTAGCTTGTTCGTCCACTGACGGGCCCCTACGGCCGGTGCAATGAGTAGGGAACTGATCAAGATAGCACCTACTGATTGAATGCCGATGATGATGGTCATGATCAATAGTGAACGATATAAAATGAGGGTAAAGGTGACGGGAATTTGCAAAGTTTTAGCGTATTCTACGTCAAAGGAAATGAGCTTTAGCTCTTTCCAAAATAAGGCTGTTAAAACGATAATGATGAGCGCTGCCGCCGATGTAATGTACACATCGCGGGCTAATATGGTGGCGGCCTGTCCAAATATAAATTTTGAAAGCCCCGCCTGACCTGCATTGTTTAGACTTTGAAGGTAGGTGAGTAGGACCATACCAAGACCAAAGAATGCAGATAGTATAGTAGCCAGAGCACCATCGAATTTGATTTTACTGTTTTCGACGGTGATGGTAATGAGCCAAGCTGCAGTAATCGAGGAGAGGGCGGCACCTATAATGAGTACCTCAATGTCTTTTATACCGGTCAGCAAGAATGCGATGACTACACCAGGCAGTGCCGCGTGGGAGAGACCGTCACCGATGAGGCTTTCCTTGCGCAGTACTGCGAAGGTGCCCGCAATACCACTGGCGAGGCCTAAGAGCGCCGTGCCAAGCAGTACCATCTGCGTCGTATATGATTGGAGTATGGTCATACAATCCTCCCCTTGCCGTAGGTGCGCTCGATGGCTTCTTCCGTAAATGTATCTGCTACAGGGCCGTAGGCAACAGTCTGTTTGTTCACCATCGTTACCCAGTCGAAATATTGTGGCACCGTATTTAAATCGTGGTGTACGACGATAACCGTTTTGCCCCGAGCTTTCATTTCTTGTAAAAGTGAAATAATAGCGTGCTCCGTCGTTTTATCGACGCCCTTGAAGGGCTCGTCCATGAGGTAAATATCTGCCTCTTGTACGAGGGCTCGCGCGAGGAATACCCGCTGTTGTTGTCCTCCTGAAAGCTGACGGATTTGCCTGTTTACATAGTCGCTCATGCCCATTTTTTCAATCATGGAGAGGGCCAGTTCCTTATCCTTTTTACTTGGTCGTTTGAACCAACCTAGATGACCATAACGGCCCATGAGTACAACGTCTAATACGGTAGTAGGAAAATCCCAGTCTACGCTGCCGCTTTGAGGGACATAGGCGATTTTCTTGTAATCCTTTTTGTCCATCGCTAAGTGGTGGTCGATATAAAACTTAACACTACCTGAGATAACTGTTAATAGGCCTAACATGGCCTTTAATAATGTAGATTTACCAGCTCCATTAGGGCCGACGATGGCCGCTAAAGAACCGATGGGTACCTTCATATCTACGTCCCATAATACGGGTTTTGTCGTATAGGCTACGGTCATATCTTCAACTTCAACGGCCCATTCCATGGAGACCTCCTTTTATCAATAAGTGCTACTAGCTAATATTGCTAGTAGCACTTGAACTTACATAGGGCGTACATTTTATGTCGTCCCTATTTTGAAACGTTATTTGTTATTTAAGTGCTTTAGCGATGGTATCGATATTGGCTTTTACCATGCCGATATATGTGCCGCCTTCAGTGCCTTCGGAGCCAAGAGAGTCGGAATATAATTCACCGCCGATGGCAACATTCCAGCCTTTGGCCTTAGCTGCTTCTTGAACGGCTTCGATTGTTTTATGTGGTACAGAAGATTCTACGAAAATCGCTTTAATTTTGTGATCTACGATAAATTGAACAAGTTCATTCACATCTTGTGTGCCAGCTTCTGTAGCAGTACTTACACCTTGCAAACCTTTTACTTCAAAGCCATAAGCGCGAGCAAAGTATTGGAAGGCATCGTGTGCTGTTACGAGAACGCGAGATTCTTTAGGAATAGATTCTGCTTGTGCTTTAATATATGCATCTGTTTCATCTAATTTAGTGAGGTATGCATCATAACGTTTCTTGAAGTCTTCTTTGTGGGCAGGATCTGCTTTAGCAAGACCTTCATAGACAGCTTTTGCTGCTAGTTTCCAGTTAGCTACATCGAACCAAATATGAGGATCTTTAGTTTTCACGCCGTCTTCTTCATCAAAGTCGAGTAGAGTGGCTGGATCAATAGCGTCGGATACGCGGATAGTAGCTTTATTTTGTTTTGTTAAATTGTCGAAAATGGAAGCCATTTTACCTTCTAAGTGAATGCCGTTGTATACCACAACATCTGCTTTAGACATAGTTGTTACATCGCCGGCACTCGCTTGATAGAGGTGAGGGTCTACGCCAGGTCCCATGAGACCTTGTACGGACACATGGTCACCGCCGATTTCTTTTACCAAATCCGTTAACATTGTCGTTGTAGCAACGACGTTTAGTTTTTTCTGACTGTCTTGTGCTGCATCCTTACCACAGCCTGCAAGAGCTAATAACATAAGTGCTAATGATACGACGACTAATACGATTCGGTTGAACTTCATAATAAACCTCCTTTTTATAGATACTAAATTTAAACAGAAAAATAGCCGCTACTAACGTAGCGGCTATTGGCAGTTATACGGTCTTCTGCTAGGGTCACGATCATTTAGTGGATGAGAGCTTGTAAATGGTTCGGTCCAACGAGGGCAACGATACCAAGTACCATCATGACCTTCATTTGAATACGCTTTCTACGTCTCATGATGAACCTCCTTTGTGTAGTTTTTTGTCATATCTACCTGATATGTAAGTCCGAACAGTTATCTTGAAATCAATATATCATAAATGAGAAATTTTATCAATAAGAAAATGTTCTTTAAATATTCATCTTTATTTAGTATGATATTATTCATAGACTCAAAATAATTATTTTAGGAGGCTTATTATGAATAAATTATTCAGATTCACTGCGGCGGCTTTACTTGTTGCATCTTTTGGCGTATTAGGTAATTATACAGCTGATGCAGCTAAGTTCTTAGAATCTCCGCGAGAAGTGGAAATTGTAAAACCTGAGTTACCTGAGATTCCTCAAACAGCTACAGTAGCGCCTAATATGCGCGTACGCTTCTTAATTGATAAAAAAGGTAACGTTAAAAACGTATTCGTAGAACGTTCCTCTGGCTATGCTCCAATTGATGAAGCAGTGAAGAAAGCCATTCTACAATGGAAATTTACACCTGCTATCGGCGTAGACCAAAAGGCTCATGAATCTATTATTGGGATGACAATTACTCTACCTAAACAAGCTGTAACAGCTAAATAAGGAGAATGTGATGAATAAAGTGTTGCGTTGTACTGTATTAAGCGCATTGTTTGCAACGAGTATGGCAGCCACTGTGTTGGCGGCTCCATTTCAATTGCCTGTAGCGATATCTACACCATCTGTAGATCAAATTAATATTGCTGGTTATGGCGATTCGATTCAAAGTGCAGATGTGCGTTTTACCATCAATGAAGATGGCTCTGTAGGGGACGTAGAGGTTGTAAAATCTAGTGGGGTTACTGCTCTTGATGAGGCTCTTGTTGAGAAAATCTCCACATGGCGTTTCAACCCGGCTACAGACTCCAATGGTAATCCTGTAGCATCTTCTAAAACTGAATATATTGATTTTAGAAACTAATCAAAGGCGCTCATACTTAGTATGGGCGCTTTTTTTAGAATCTTTCAAATATATCTAAATATGTATCTATGGCAACTGAAAATTACTTTCAAAATGGATATAATAAAAGTATATTTAATATAGTAATAATATATTGTATATACTAATAGTCTTTGACCCGTGGAGGTATAAGCATATGAATCCATTAAAGCAAAAGCTAGACATTAATAACGAACGGTACAGAATTATTGTATCTATTAAAGAGGATTATTTAGACGGCAAATTATCCTTGGAAGAGGGTAACCGTATTTTGAAAGAAAAATTAGGTACTTGCACGCCTGATGAGTTTGCCTATGCAGAGCAAAGTTTGAAAGGTGTATATAAGGATGAGGAAATCCTAGATAAGATGGATGATCTATTGAACTTATTTGATGGCGTATTAGTGCGCGCTGAAAATGAGTACCCTGAAAATCATCCATTATGGGCCTATTTGGAAGAGATTAATGCCGTTGAAAAAGTGGCGCTTGAAGCTGATGAATTGTTGAAACAAGATAAGTTTATTAAAAATCCTTGGCTTGGTGTATTTGATTCCTTAGCGCAATGGCGTATTCATCTATCCCGCAAGCAAAACCAATTATATCCAATGCTGGAAGAACATGGATTTGATCGTCCTACACGTATCATGTGGACCTTTGACGATGGCGTGCGTGATGCCATCTCTGCGTCCTATGCATTGCTTCGAGAAGATAAATACGAAGAATTTTTAGCATCCGTTCCTGAAACGTTGGCGAAATTGCGCGATTTGAATTCTAAAGAGTTAGAAGTACTATTGCCAACATCCTTTAAATTATTAAGCGATGAAGAGTTTGTGCGCATGAGCAAAAACGATCATGAAATTGGTTATGCTATCATCAATCCGCCAGGTTTGTATGTCGTAGCAGGCATCAACGATTCAGCAGCTCAATTAAATGGAAATAACACTGGTCAAAATGGTGCAGTATCTAATGAGTTCCTAAATGATTTAGCTGGATTATTGTCTAAATATGTAGGCCCTGTAGGTGGAGGACAAATTGGCAAGGATACAGTCCTCGATGTAGCCACAGGAAAATTGACCTTAGAGCAAATTAATCTATTGTTCCGTTATCTTCCTGTAGATTTGTCCTATGTAGATGAAAACGAACTTGTTAAGTTCTACAGCGATACGCCACATCGTATATTCCCTCGCAGTGCCAATGTTATCGGTCGTGAGGTGAAGAATTGTCACCCTGCTAAGTCCGTTCACGTTGTAGAAGAAATCGTTGAGAAGTTCCGCTCAGGTGAGCAAAGCCAAGCTGAATTCTGGATTAATAAACCGGGATTATTTATCTATGTTATCTATACTGCAGTACGTGATGAAAATGGTAAATTCCGTGGCGTTCTAGAAATGATGCAAGATTGCACTCATATACGTGAACTCGAAGGCTCTCGTACATTATTGACGTGGGATAAGACTGATTTTGTAGGAAATGCGGAAAATGGTACTGATAAGGGGAGCGATAATGATAAATCCTTAGCCCAAGAGGCTGCAGAAGAGGTAGACGAAGAACCTCTCACTACCGATGCTGACGGTCGTTTCCATATCGATGCAAAGACAACTCTTTCTAACTTAATTAAGCAAAGTCCTGAGGTTGTAGATTATTTGATTTCTTTGAATCCTAAATTTGAGAAATTGAAAACACCGATGGTAAAAGTCATGGCTAAGGTAGCAACTGTCAAGATGATTGCTGAACGTGGTGATTTTAATGTAGATGAACTAGTCGGTAAAATCGATGCCTTTATTAATAAAGCTAGAAAATAAATATTTGCTTTTTTAGAATAAATGGCTAGGTCCTATGACCTAGCCTCATTTTATTTTTTGATTAGTTTGTACATATTCAGTATACTTTTTTATCCTGATTTTTACTGGAGTAAAATCAATAAAATAGATAGAGATATCAAAACTATTTATATAAGATGTGTTGCACTAATTCATAATAAGAATACATTAATTTCTTATATTTCATCTACTTTGTGTATACAAATTTATCTGAAAAGGGTAAAATAGATAATAATGAAAGTATTTGCGGATGCAGTATTTTCTTATCTAAAACTACTTTTACAAGAGAAATTACGTATATATTAAAGGTGAGGATCTGGATACTATGTCGACAAGACGCGTTTGGAAGCAAAGTGAAATTAAAACAAACCCATTATTTTCTAAGATGCGCAGTACTATTGAAACTGCATTTTATGGAAACAATGTAACTCCTGTAACATCTGTGGCTCAAGCGTATCAATTTGCCACTGAAGAACCAGGCGTTATCATCCTCGATATGCCTGTGTATAAACCGGTGGAACAAGGTTTACCTGTAGATGCAAAGGTACTTGTTACAAACGATGGCAAAACTACAGGTCGTTATGCAAAAGCTCGTCGTATCATTGGCGATGAAGGTATCGACGAAGTAGAACTCGCTAACATTGCCCGTGATGCCGTATATGATAGCCGTGGTAAAGAGTGGATTTCTGCTGAAACTATCGTGGGCCTTGATAAAAAATTCACAGCTCGTGCGCATTTGATGATTCCAAAAGATCACGCATCTATCTTGTATTCTTGGATTATGAACTTCAAGTTCTTTGATGCAGCTGTAAAAGAGTTCTACAATGACAGTGTAGAAATTCCTGAAGGCGACATCTACATTTATTCTGACCCTGACTATGTTGTACCAGGTCATCCGGGTGGTCTTGCTATCTTTGATCCAGCTCATAACTGTGCTATGATTCTTGGCATGCGCTACTTTGGTGAGCATAAAAAAGGCACTCTTACATTGGCATGGTCCTTGGCAAATCGTCTCGGCTATGTGGCATGTCACGGTGGTATGAAACGTTACAACCTTGAAAATGGTAAAAGCTACACAATCGGTGTATTTGGCTTGTCCGGCTCCGGTAAATCTACATTGACTCATGAAAAACATGATGGTCGTTATGATATTTCTATCTTGCATGATGATGCGTATATCATCAATACAAACGACTTGAGCTCTATTGCACTAGAACCTACATACTTCGACAAAATGCAAGATTACCCTGTAGAACATCCTGCTAACGAATTCTTGTTAACACTACAAAACGTTGGTGTAACAATGGATGAAGAGGGCCGCAAGGTTGTATTAGCTGAAGATGTACGTAATAATAACGGTCGTGCTATCAAATCTCAATTCTGGACAGATAACCGTGTAAACTATGTAGATCAACCAGTTAATGCTATCGTATGGTTAATGAAGGATAAAACATTGCCACCAATCCTCAAAATTAACGATCCTGTATTAGCGTCTACAATGGGTGCAACACTTGCGACACGCCGTTCTACAGCGGAAAAGCTCGATGCTCATGTGGATCCAAACGCACTTGTTATCGAACCATATGCGAATCCATTCCGTACATATCCATTGGTTCGTGACTATGAAAGCTACAAAAAACTGTTCTCTGAATGTGGCGTTCAATGTTACATCATGAACACAGGCTTCTTCTTGGAAAAGAAAATTCCAAAAGAAGTGACTCTTGATTTGTTAGAACGTTTGGTAGAAGGCACATTGGATTTCAAACCATTCTACAAATACGAAAACCTCTCCTATGTAGAGGTTCCTGGTTTCGAACCACCATTCCAAGTGCGTGAATACCATCACCAATTACACAAAGCATTCGAGTTCCGCTATGACTATGTAGAAAAACTCATCGGTCATAAAAACGAATTGCCACAAGAAGTATTGGATGTACTAAAAACGTTAATGTAATCTATTGTTATTAATTATTCTGCAGTGAGTTCAATTAGTTTCATAGCTAGAGATTAATAACTATAAAATGATAAGGTGAATTAAATACTTACACAAAAAGGCCCTCCGGATGGAGGGCCTTTTGTATGTTCGTGTAGTTGCGTATGCTTGGGGAATAATAACAATACCATCAGTATCGGCAATGAGTATATCTCCAGATTGGATTTCCATATATACCTCTTACTAGTTGTTTTTGTTTTTTTCTTGGACCAATCGGAGTTGACCACCTGCTATTAGGATTTCGATCTCACGATCTGTTAAATCTGATACAGTTTCAAAGTCGAAACCTTTAGTTAGATTAGTAACACGTATGTGTCGGGTTTGTAATTGGTCAGGGAAGTTTAGAATTTCTAATTCATCATCCTGATTGATGCGATCATAGTCGGAGGGATTAACAAAGTTAAGCGGTACAACACCATGATTAATAAGATTATTTTTATGGATCCGCGCTAATGATTTTGTAATGACCGCTTTTACCCCGAGATACATAGGAGCAATGGCGGCATGTTCACGGCTAGATCCTTGGCCGTAGTTTTCACCACCTACTATAAATGATTTGCCGTATTGCTTAGCACGCGATACGAATTCGGGGTCTATACGCCCAAATGTGATTTCACTGATGGCTGGAATATTAGATCGTAGTGCAGAGAATTGTGCACTAGCAGGGGTAATATCATCTGTGGTGATATTGTCTGGGCGATAGGCCGAAACATGGGCCCGAATAGTGGTGGGAAGCGGCTCATTAATTGGCATAGGCTTGATATTAGGGCCTCGTACGATTTCTACCTTATCTGTAGTGTCGCTAGGTGGAATAATCATTTTGTCGTCTATGATATAGTTAGTAGGTTCAGTTACTTGTGAAAGCACATCTGTTACGCCTTCTGTAATTGGGTCTGTAATATATCCTTTAAGCGCACTAATAGCAGCTACTTCTGGACTTCCTAGATAGATAGACGCATCTAACGTGCCACTACGACCTTTGAAATTACGGTTTGATGTGCGCAAGGATACGCCATTTGTGCGAGGTGCTTGACCAATGCCTACACAAGGACCGCAGCCACATTCCAAAATGCGGGCTCCTGCATCGACCAATGTTGAAATAATGCCATCACGTAATGCCATGGAGAAAATTTGACGGCTACCAGCAGCTACAACGAGGCTAACATCTGGATGGACTGTATGACCTTTTAAAATGGCTGCTGCCTTAGCGAGGTCTGTATAAGAAGCATTTGTACAGCTACCGATAAATACTTGGTCAATCTTTACTTGTGTTGGCAAATCTTTGATGGCAATAACGTTATCTGGCATGTCTGGTTGAGCTACGAATGGGGTGAGTTCATTTAAATTGATGATGATTTCTTCATCATAGGTGGCATCGTCATCTGGTAAAAGTTCAATCCAGTCTTCTTCGCGTTGTTGGTTGATAAAGAATTGATGTACCACTTCATCGCTAGGGAATATGGAGGTAGTGGTACCCATTTCTGCACCCATATTTGTGATTGTAGAGCGGTCATAAATCGATAGACAAGACAAGCCTTCACCTGTATATTCGTAAATTTTGCCGACTCCGCCTTTTACTGTTTCGCGACGCAACATTTCAAGAATAATATCCTTGGCAGATACACAGATAGGAAGTGTACCTTGTAAATCAACTTTTACAATACGTGGCATTTTTATATAAATTGGTTCACCTGCCATGGCAAGAGCTACATCGAGTCCACCTGCACCGATAGCTAGTGCGCCGATAGCACTACCTGTTGGCGTATGACTATCAGAACCTAATAGAATTTTGCCTGGTTTACCGAAACGCTCAAAATGCACTGTGTGGCAAATGCCGTTGCCTGCACGAGATAGGTAAAGACCGTACTTTTTAGCAATAGACTGCAAATAAACGTGGTCATCAGGATTTTTATTATCTGCATATAGTAAATTATGATCTACATAGCTGACAGATAATTCTGTTTTAACACGAGGAATATTCATGGTTTCAAACGCTAAATACGCTTGCGTTCCTGTAACATCATGTGTCAATGTTTGATCTATGCGAATAGCGATTTCTTCACCTACATTCATACTTCCGGATAATAGATGAGTAGCTAATATTTTACGAGAAAGATTTTGCCCCATAATAAACTCCTTTATATTCCATATTATAGAAGGGACTAAGATATTTATCACTATATAATTAATATTATGTAATTAATACTATCATTTATAGTCTATTGGTGATAATATTTGTTAATGATAAGGTGATAATGTTTTGTTATAAGGTGTTTTTATGGATATAAAGGATATTAAATATATAAGTACCATCGTCGAGATGGCATCATTTTCAAAGGCATCTAAAAAACTATATATTTCTCAACCGGCGTTGAGTCAAAGTATTCGTCGTATTGAGGCTGAGTTAGGAGTGCCTTTATTTGCTCGAGATCGGACAAAGGTTGTACCAACGGCTGCAGCCTTACAGATTGCTAAAGAGGGGATGCCCTTAGTAGGAAAGGTAGAGGCTTTAACGCAGTCTATCATTAATCAAGGGTCTGATGCGGCTTACCATGTTCGTATTGGGTTGTCTCAATTCTATGGCCACCATATGTTGGGAAAAACATTGAAGAGCTTTCAACAAATTGAACCTTCTTGGGAATTCCACGTAGTAGAAGGAGAGTCCCATTTTTTGGAACAACAAATTTGTGATGGCTTGGTAGATGTAGGGTTGTTTCCTACACCGATTTATTCTCAAGCTCTTGAAAGCTATCCTGTACTAGATGAGCAAATTCTATTGGCCGTTAGTGTAGAAAATAAAAAAGCCATAGCTATTGCTGATTCGCTTATGACACCGGATGGAATTCATGAAATAGCACCCTTTGGAACATTTCCGTTTATTCTCATAAGAGAAGGCCTTAAGTTGCGAACTTTGGTAAATCGTTTGTGTCAGGCTGAATCCTTCGTACCTAAAGCAGTTATTGGCTCTGAAAATCTTGATACTTGTCGATCCTTGGTAGAGGATGACTATGGTATTACATTCTTACCAAGCACGTTAAATAGCAAGGGCGATGATGATAAAGTTAAATTTTATCCTCTTGCATCAAAACTTTGCTTCCGTCAGTTAGTGTTGGTTGCACGATCGGATAGAGCTAAGCGATTCCATCTAGCTGAAGTAGCACAGATTATGCAACAATTTTTATAAATTATACATATGGAGCTATTAGGATGGTATAGCTTTAGGATACATATAAACATATATATATTGATAAAAAAATACACATATATAGATTAAAGAGGTTAATTCCTTAAAATAAAAGGAATTAACCTCTTTTGGTTTTATGAAAGGAATCTGAAGTTATCGAATTTGATGAATATAGTTAATACAATAGTTTGTAGGCATAAATGAGTCAAAAATTTCTCAAAATTTAATTGACAAATGTCCTTTCAGAAAATATACTTATAGTAGCTTAAAACATATTTTGGAGATAGGATTTAAAACCCATCGTTGAGGTGGAATTAACTTGCATAAAAGTAGAATATGTTTTTTTATTAGTATTAGTTGGCCTACGTAGGCCCCTAGGAGGATTATTATGAGTAAAGATGTGGAAAATAAAAATACCCATGATCACAGCCATGGCGAACATCATCACCATCATGATCATGACCATCATCATGACCATGATCACTGCCATTGTGGCGGTCACCATCACGATCACGACCATGATCACCATCATGACCATGACCATAGTCATGGCAAAGCGTTGCCTACGGATAAATGGGTGCCACACACTCATGAACCAGGGGTACCTCATGAACATGGCGTAAACGACTACATGAAAGCCGTTGCAGAATATCGTAAAACTTGGCCTACAAAACAAGATGTTATCGAACAAACACCAGATCCTGCTGTACGCGAAATGATTCTTCGCATGGAGCAAATTGGTTGCGATACAGTATTTGACCGTTTCGATAAACAACAACCACAATGTACTTTCGGTATTGCAGGCGTATGTTGCCGTATCTGCTTCATGGGTCCATGTAAAATTACACCTAAGAGCCCTCGTGGTGTCTGCGGTGCTGATGCTGACCTTATCGTAGCTCGTAATATGACACGCGCTGCTGCAGGTGGCTTGACTCAACACGGTGCGCATGCTCGTGAAATCTTGATTTCCTTGAAAGCTGCCGCTAATGACCAATTGGATATTCCAATTATGGGTGAAGAAAAAATTCGTACTGTATGTAAAGCTTTCAATATCCCTGAAGAAGGCCGTTCCTTAAAAGAAGTGGCTAATGACTTGGCAGATGTATTGCTCGAAGATTTGAGCCGTGCATTGCCTGGCGAATATAAAACAATTACAGCGTTAGCTCCAGCTGAACGTCGTGAAGTATGGAAAAACTTGGATATCTTGCCTATTTCTGCGTATAATGAAGCATTTGATGCATATCATCGTACTTGCGTAGGTACAGATGGCGATTGGGAAAGCAATATGAAACAATTCTTGCGTTGTGGCCTTGCTTTCACATTCACTGGCGTAGTAGCAGCGGACATCGCAACAGATGCCTTGTTCGGTCTAGGTGGTCGACGTAACTAAAAAATTAACATCGGTGCCTTGAAAAAAGGTTATGTTAACATCGCTGTTCATGGTCACTTGCCAACATTAGTATCCCAAATTTGTAAAATTGGTGCTTCTGAAGAGTACTTAGAAAAAGCAAAAGCTATCGGTGCTAAAGGTATCCAATTCTACGGTATCTGCTGCTCTGGTTTGTCCAGCATGTACCGCTACGAAAACGTTATTCCATTGTGTAATGCTATCGGTGCGGAACTTGTACTTGGTACAGGCGCGCTCGATTGCTGGGTAGCTGACGTTCAAGACGTTTACCCTGCTATCATGGACGTAGCACGTTGCTTCAACACAAAAGTTATCACTACATCTGATGCAGCTCGTTTACCAGGTGCAGAACACATCGGTTACGATCACCATCATACTAACTTGTCTGAAACAAAAGCATTGGCTCGCAAAATCTTGGATCGCGCTCTTGAAGCTCATGAATTGCGCAAAGGTATGCCTGTATTCATTCCGCCATACGAAATCACTGCTGAAGTTGGTTTCTCTCCAGAATCCACTGTTAAACATTATGGTTCCTTCAAACCATTAGCAGAGGCTTTAAAATCTGGTAAAGTTCGTGGTATCGTAAACGTAGTAGGTTGTTCCAACCCTCGCGTTATCTACGAAAAAGCAACAGTAGATATCGTTGATACACTTATTAAAAACGGTTGTATCATCTTAACAAATGGTTGTGCGTCCTTCCCATTAATGAAACTTGGTTACTGTAATACAGATGCTATTAAGAAATGTAGCCCTGCATTGCAAGAGTTCTTGGGTGACGATCAACCACCAGTATGGCATGTTGGCGAATGTGTAGATAATGCACGTTCCTCCGGTATCTTCGCTGGTATTGCTGGTGAATTAGGTCTTAACTTGCCACAAATGCCATTTGCAATGTCTAGCCCTGAATGGTCCAACGAAAAAGGTATTGATGCATCCCTTGGCTTCCGCTTAATGGGTATCAACTCTTACCACTGCGTTGAGCCACCTACACAAGGCTCTGATGCTGTTACAAAATGGCTTAAAGAAGACACTAAAGACATCTTAGGCTCTGTAATGTATGTAAATACAGATCCTGCAAAAGTAGCTGAAAAAATCTTAGCTGATATCGACGCTAAACGTGCTGCTTTAGGTTGGGCTGAAGTAAAATAAACGACAGTCAAATTGAATAGTACATTTTGTACATAATAAAACCCTCAAAGGCTTAGTTGCTAATGTAGCTAAGTCTTTGAGGGTTTTTTATGATTTTAGGGATTGTATATAGGTATTTTTGACAACGAAAAAAGGACTCCAAATGGAGTCCTTTTTTCATGTAAGGGGAGTGTTAGTATTAATATCAAATGAACCATGTATTTAAACAAGTAGTAGGTTTGGGGTTAGTAATACTTGTCGGGAGATAAATACACGTACGGTAACCAGGGAATTGTTACCTCTATTTATCATTTGACATTGTCATTATAAGAACAATAAATGAGTCAAAAATGAAGTTTTTTAAGAAATTTCTTTTAATTTCTTGAAATTCTAAAAAAGATAATAATTAAGTTTAATTATTGTTGATAAATACGGGGTAATTTTGGTATTATATATAAAGGAGAAGTTGTATATTTTATAAAGGTTTAATGGCTATTAGAGTTTTATAAAGTATACAGCTCTATAGCATGAGAGGAGCAGTCATATGAGGAAAATATTTACCATATTGTCCCTTTTGTGGCTACTCAGTATAGGGGGGACTGCTAACGCAACGGACTGGTACTATGTTGGACCAGATGCATCAGGAAACCAATTATTTATTGACAACGACAGTGTTCAAAAAAGTGATTATGATGCGCTTTTGTGGCTGCGGGTCAATGAACTGGGTGGCGACGAATTGCGATATAAAGTGTATATAAGTAGATATAACCGTACCATGGAAACATTAAAGGTAGATGCATACATGGCTGACGGTACACCCTATGAAAATGTAGAGTTCAATGAAAACCCTGAACCTATTGAAGGCAATACAAATGGCCAAGCCATTTATAATTTATTATGGCAATAAAAGAACCATCTAGCACAGCAAACTAGATGGTTCTTTTTTATATGTGTAAAAAATTTATAAATCTTAGGAATATTTTTTATATACAACATCCTCAAAGGAGAATGGTATATACAGAAATTTAAACTTGGGCAGAGTTGCGGTTTAATTCCAAGTCTTGAATCATTTGGAGATCGTCTTGTGGAGAACGACCGCCAGTTGTTAAGTAGCCACCAACCATGATACCGTTAAGGCCACCTTTTAAAGCATAAGCTTGCAAGTCACGAAGATTGACTTCACGACCGCCAGCTGTACGAATCAATGCATTTGGCAAGATGAAACGGAATACAGCGAAGGTACGTAAAATATCTAATGGACGTAACGCTTTATTGCTTTCAAATGGAGTACCTTTAACAGGATTCAAAATGTTAAGTGGTACAGAGTCAATATGTAAGCGTTTAAGCTCGAATGCCATTTCTACGCGTTGTTCTAATGTCTCGTTAAGACCAAGGATGCCGCCAGAGCAAACGCGAATGCCTGCTTTTTGTGCATTGTCGATGGTAGACATTTTATCTTCGTAGGAATGGGTTGTACAAATATCTGGGAAGTGACTAGGTGCTGTTTCGATATTGGAGTGGTATCGAGTTACACCTACTTCTTTCAATTTGAGAGCTTGTTCATAAGTTAACAAACCAAGAGAACAGCAGATTTCGAGGCCCACTTCATCTTTAATGCGGCCTAATACGCGAATGATTTGATCGAATTCGTTTGGGTTATTAGTATTACGACCACTTGTTACGATGGAGAAGCGAATAGCGCCTGCCTCTTTAGCTTTGCGAGCCGCATCGAGGATGCTTTCATCATCCATGAACGGATATACTTGAACGCCTGTTTCGTGATGTGCAGATTGAGCACAGAATTTACAGTTTTCAGGACATTTGCCAGATCGTGCATTTACAATGGCGCATACATCTACGGAGTTGTCATTGAAATGTTGACGAATTTTATCTGCCATAGCGAGTAGAATCATCGTATCATCATCAGATGTATGAATTAACTCAATTGCTTCTTCTTTTGTAATTTCACCACCATGCATAATACGATTTGCTATGGTAAGGATTTTTTCGTATGTTCCCACCTGGGATGGTTGTTGATCTGTAGGCAAAGCCATAATAGCCTCCTAATTGTTAACTTAATAAAAATATAAAATATTGACAATTTGATTGTAAACGTTAGTGCATAAATTGTCAACTTAATGTATTTTTGAGTTAACAAAAATATTTATGTAGTTTTTAGAGCGCTTTTAATACAGGGGAATTATATGACTTACAACTAATTTTAGAAGCTATATTTTACTATCTATATTAAGGTGTTAATTGATAGTTATTTTTAAGTAATCTTTAGGGTTTTGTAGTATAATAGAGTATTGTAATTACTATATATAACTATAATAAAAGTACTAATATAAGGAGTGGATATAGATGCAGCCATTTCGATTTATACACTGTGGTGACCTGCATTTAGGGGCACCCTTCCAATACGCTACAGGTATTAGCCGCGCCGTTGATCGCGCCGTGAGTGAAGCTACCTATGTAGCCTTTGATACAATTATTGACACTGCTATTGATGAGCATGTTCATGCTGTTGTCATAGCTGGTGATATTTATAATAGCGAAGATCACAATTTAGAGGCTCAAGTGCGCTTTGTACGTGCCATGTATCGCTTGGCAGAGCATCGCATTGCAGTTTATATGGTGCAAGGTAATCATGACCCGGCTGAAAGCTGGAAGGCTCAATTGCAGATGCCTGACAATGTACATGTATTCTCTAGTGAACAAGTACAACGTTTTCCATTGATTGTTAACAATATTGAAATTGGTGGCGTTTACGGTATTAGTTGTGGCCATGGTAATGAAAGCGACAATTATGCGCGTCAATATCGTGCCTTTGAACGAGATGAGTTTTCTCTTGCAGTTATGCATGGTACAGTTGGTTCTAGTGCTGGATCTGAAAATCATAATGTAACTGGTCCGTGTAGTTTAACAGACCTAGCAGAAGCAGCCATGGACTATTGGGCGTTAGGGCATATTCATAAATCTCAAGTTCTTAGCGAGGAACCTCTCGTTGTCTATGCTGGTAGTCCGCAAGGTTTACACCGCAAGGAACTAGGCCCGAAGGGGTGCTATCTTGTTTCTGTATCCCATAATGGTCATTGTGAACCTCGATTTATTGAGACCAGTGCTATCCGTTTTGAAGAAATCAAAATTGATATTGCAGGGATGAAAACTGAAGCAGAATTCTTAGAAATTTTACGCCATAAAAAAGAGAATTTGCGTAAACAGTATAAGAAGAACATCTTGCTTTCTATTGTTCTTGTAGGAACAGGACCATTGCACCGTTTATGTACACAAGAAGGGGTGCGTAAATTATGGTTGCAAGAGTCTCAAAGCGAAGAGAAGAGTAAATCTATATTCGTTATGCCGTACCGCATGATGTGTAATACGCGTCCTAGTATTAATTTAGCGGAGCGTAGATTGTTATCTGATGTGGTAGGTGATTATTTGCGCGCCTATGACGATATGGTTGATGGCAATGCGGTACAGACGGCTCGTCAAATTTTAGCAGAACGTCCTGAGTTTAAACGCTTAGGTGTATATGCCGATTTATTGAGTGATGAGTTATTGTTGCGCGCCTTGAAGCGCTGTGAAATTGAAGGTGTTACTGTATTGATGGGGGCTAACGATGAACATTAAACGCATACGATTTGATGAATTTGGCCCGTATCGCGACTGGTCTTTCACTACGGGGAATCATGGTGTTCAGCTCATGTATGGTCCTAATGAAAGTGGTAAAACATCTCTTCTTGAAGGGATGCGAACTCTTTTATTCGGCGGCACGCATAAGGCTTATGGTCCTATGACTGGTGCCCTCGATGTGGATCGTAATGGTGAAAGCTACTACATCGGTCGTAAGGGTAAACAGTTAGACTTTTACAGTCCTGGACATCCTGCCATTCATGAAGAGCCTGCTCAACATTGGTGGCATGGTATCGATAAAAAGACATATAACCGTATATTCGGGTTAACTCTTGATGATTTACAAGGCCTTGATGTGTTGCAAGAGGTAGAGGTTCGGTCTCGCTTCTTCGGTGCTGAAGGTGGGGAACATTTAGGCTCTGTTGTAAAAGACGTTGAAAAAGGAGCTACCGATTTATTGGTAGCATCCTCCAATGGTAAACGCCGCATCAACGTGTTGATGGATGAGCTTAAGGAAAATCGCCAAAAGTTAAGCCATTTAGCTGAGCATGAAGCACAATATGTAGAATTGCAAAAAGCCTTTCACAGTACGGAGCAGACTGAGGCAGAATTGCAAGGTCAGTTGCAAGAGTGGAAGGAATACCGCGATGGCATAGATGTGGTATTGCGCGCGTGGGATACGTATCGCCGTAGCGAAGAAGCGCGTATGCACATGCAGCAGTATAATAGCGAGCTTGCTTTGAGCCGTGATGAGTTCCTTCGTATCGACGAGGAAATCAAACGCGCTAGAGATAATATGCAGCTGTGGCAGGAGAAGGAAGCGGCCTTAATGCCGGCTAACTTTAGTCCTGATAGTCCATTTGGTACGTATGGTCAAGATATTGAAGACCTCATCCAACAAGGTGCTAAATGGGAACAATTGCGCCGTGAATGTGAAGAAGGGGATGCGTACATCTTTAAGGTACGGGAACAACTAGAATTTTCTCGTTCTATGCATTCTGCATGGCGTGATGATGAGCCGATGGCTGATGATGTGAATTGGTTTGAAGGTGAGCGCTTAGCAAGTCGCTTGCGCACTGCTAAAGACCAATTATTGCATTGGCAAGATCGCAAACCTGCTGAGGCATCTGATGATTTGCCAGCAGCTAACCTAGACGGAGCATCCTTACCAAATTACAGTGAAGAGGATTTGGCAAAAAAAGAGCATCTTGAACGTGAATTAGAACTTATCTTGATGGATATAGATCGAGTTACGGAAAAACGAGATAGCTATGGTCCAGATGCACAGCCGAGTAATTTGCCAAAGTGGTTACAACGCATTAGCGGCGTAGCAGCCGTTATTGGTGTACTACTTGTATTAGCGGGCCTCTTAGTATTAGAGTCCGTCCTATATACAATTGGTGGATTTATATTGTTAATCCTATCGATGGCATTGTTCTGGTATGCTACGTGGAGACGTCATAATGGTAATTCTGATGTATCTAAACTGAACTATGAGTTACAAATCTTGTCTTCTCGTAAATCCGATGTAGAGCATCAGCTAGAGGCAATCGTTAAAGCCGCAACACCTGTGGTGAGCCCAATTCCATCCATAGAAGGGGCGGCACATCTTGACCGTTGGATCCAAGAGGGACATACATTACAAGCTATTTATGATGAAGCCCTTGCAGCTTGGCAGAATTGGTTGCCTCAAGGGGCGGCGAAGAGTCTTAACGAAGATGATTTCTTTGGCCTCAAACAAGAGTATGATCAATATCATGAACAATTGCGCACCATTGAAGGCTATGAAAAGCGATTAGCTGAGCATAAAGAAGGTTTGCGTGTTATTGAAGACCAAGCGATGACATTGTGGTATAACCTTGGTGTTGAAGCGCCAGTATCTCCAACAGAGTTAAAACGTATTTATAACCAATACAAAAACTTCCAACAAAATAAAATTATATGGGAACAAAAGGAAGCACAACGTAAAAGCTTCCGCAATGAGTACGATAACTGGCACCGCAAAGAAAAAGAATTGCTACTTCGTCAACAAGAGCTCTTGCACAAGGCTGGTATGGAAAGCTCCAACGAGTATCGTCAACATCTTATTGATGAAGATCAATACAAGCAATGGCAAACCATTTACAAACAAAGTCAGGTTCAGTTAGATCTATTAGCGCCTGATGCGGAGAATAGAGATTTGTTCTATCGCCGTTTGCGTGAAGGCAATAAAGATAATTGGCTTGATGAATTAGCTCATTCTGAACGAGAAATAGCATCCATTGAAGATAAGCTGGCAGTCTTGTATGAGCGCCGTGGTCAAATTGTAGAGTCTATGCGTGCCCTCGGTTCTGACCAAGAGCAACACCAAATGCTTCAAGAACGTGAAGCATTACAAAATGAACTGGAATCTGCTCTTGAAGATTGGGCTACACAAGTGTTGATGAGCCACTGCATGGATAAGGCGCAGCAATCTTACGAGCAAGAAAAACAGCCTCATATGTTAGAACTTGCATCCTCTTATATAGAACGGTTAACTGGTGGTATGTATACCTTTGATGTTCTTGGTATCAACGAAGGGGTAGCATTGGTTAATGGCAATGGAGAGCGATTAGAACTTAAATTCTGGTCTAGCGGCTTGGCTGACCAAGTATACTTGGCATTGCGCCTTGCACTAGCTAAGGTATTTTCTTACCAAGTTGAGTCCTTGCCGATTATCTTAGATGATATCCTCGTGCGCTTTGATGAAAACCGTCAACGCAGTGCATTAGAATTATTGGCTGAAATCGGAAAGAACCAACAAATCTGGTTATTCACATGCCAACGTTCTGTATTTGATATGGCTCAATCTATTACAGGTATTGATTGCCACAGATTGAGTCGCAATTAAACATTGATTGCCACTGATTAAGTCGCAACTAAATTGAACCCCTGTGAAGGTGTTTAGCTTTCACAGGGAATATTCATAGTGATGATATATGTGATGTAACTAAAGTAACTGTTTTAGTTATCATAGTGTGTTAGTATAAATTAGAAAGAAAGGGGTTGAGTACTTGAATACAGCATATTTAGATATGATCCAAGGGAAGAACCCTGGTGTAACACCTGTATGGTATATGCGCCAAGCTGGTCGTAGCCAAGCGGAATATCGCAAAATTAAAGAAAAATATACGCTCTTTGAAATTACAAAAGAACCTGAGTTGTGTGCTCGTGTTACGGAACTGCCTGTAAAAGAATACGGCGTTGATGCTGCAATTCTTTACAAGGATATTATGAGTCCTATGGTGGGGATGAATGTAAAGGTAGAACTCAAGGCTGGTGTGGGCCCTGTGTTTAATACACCGATTCGCTCCATGGCTGATGTAGATAAATTAGATGCCTTTGATCCTACAAAGGTAGATTATATTGGAAAAACCATTACACTGTTAACGTCTGGCATGCTCGACGTACCTCTCATTGGGTTCTGTGGCGCACCATTTACAATTGCGTCATACCTCATCGAAGGGGGACCAACAAAGAATTATAATAAGACTCGTGGCATGCTCATTGGTGCGCCTGATGTGTGGAATGCATTGATGACAAAGTTAGCGGATATGTCCATTGAGTACTTGTCCATGCAAGCCGAAGCAGGTGCGAATGCGCTACAAATCTTCGACTCTTGGGTAGGCGCTGTGAATGCGGACCAATATAAACAAGGTATTTATCCTCATATGGAACGCATTATTAAGACTGTAAAAGAACGATACCCTCATTTGCCTATGGCTATGAATGGTGTTGGTACCGATCATCTTGTATCTATTTGGTCTCATTTACCATTGGATGTAATCGCTCTTGATTGGCGTAGCTCCATCGTTATGGCTAATGAACGAGGCGTAACACAAACGGTACAAGGTAATCTCGATCCAGCCTACTTATTCGCTGATGAAAAAACATTAGCTCACGAAGTGGATCGTATCTTACTTGATGGTGTTCGTTATGGCCGTCATATCTTTAACTTAGGTCATGGCGTATTCCCAGAGGCGGATCCTAAAAAGCTCCATTGGCTCACAGACTATGTACATGAACGCAGTCGTGAATTATGGGCACAAGAGGGGTAAGCTAGTGAACATCGAGAAAAAAGGATTATTATTCTTATCCTATGGTAGCCCTTCAAGTAAGGATGATTTAGTGCCATACATGACGAGTATTCGTCATGGTCGCGTGCCGACCGATGCTGAAGTTGCAAATCTTACCCATCGTTATGATGTCATTGGTCAGTGGTCCAACGTAGAATTACAAACGATGGCAGAACATCAATATAATAGACTGCTTACTTTGTTGCCATCCATACCATCGGCCATTGGATATCTTCATATGAAGCCGTCCATTGCTGATGCGGTAGATGCATTAGTCAAACAAGGTGTAGAGCATATTATCGCTATCGTAACGGCCCCATTCTTTACGTCTCTTGGTACTGGCGCTTATGAGAAACAAGTGCAGGCTGCAATTGGTGACTTTCAAGATGTAACCTTTGATGTTATTCGTGCTTGGTGGGATCAACCTTCCTTTATCGAGTATTGGGTAAAAGCAGTTTCAGACTGCATCAATGACACTAAAGATGTATTTGTCATTTTTAGTGCTCATAGCATACCTCTTATTAATAGTCATAATGCAGACTCTTATGCTTTGGCCTTAGAGGAAAGTGCAAAAGAAATCGCTCAACGTTGCGATTTAGAACAGTGGTCTGTAGCTTGGCAGAGCGCAGCCCCTCATGGGCAATGGTTAGGGCCAACCGTAGCAGAAGCAATCAATCAAGCTCTACGTAGTGGTGCGATACATATAGCCTTTGTACCATTTGGCTTTGTAAGCAATCATGTAGAGGTATTGTACGATAATGATGTAGAGTGTAAAGAACTCGTTGATGCTGGCGGCGCTGTATATATGCGTGCAGAAATGCCGAATTGTGATGAAACATTCTTGCAAGCGATGGCGAGTGCAATAATAGAAAGGATTCATTCGTGAATGTAACAATAGTGGGCGGTGGCCTAACAGGATTGACAGCGGCTTATTATTTAGGCCGTGCAAAGCCGGACTGGACCATCACTCTTTATGAACAAGCACCACGATTTGGTGGGAAAATACAAACACAACGCGTCGATGACTTCGTGGTAGAGCTCGGACCTGATTCTTACTTAGGCCGTAAAACGGAAATGACGGATCTCGTCTATGATCTCGGCTTAGGGGACACCCTTGTATCGAATGAAACAGGGCAAGCCTTTGTATATGACAAAGGTTCTATTCATCCTATTCCAGGGGGCTCTATCATGGGCATCCCTACGGAAATGATGCCTTTTGTGAAAGCAACGCTTATTTCTTGGCCTGGCAAATTGCGCGCTGGTTTAGATTACTTTAAAAAGCCATACCAGCTAGATAAAAATGGAGATGTATCCATTGGTCATTTCTTTCAATACCATTTAGGTCAAGAAATGATGGATAAACTCATCGAGCCTTTATTGGCGGGTATCTATGGCGGCGACATTTATAAAATTAGCTTGTTATCTACATTCCCTCATTTTATTCAAGTAGAACAAAAATATGGGAACATGGTAAAAGGCATGATGGCTGCTAAGATGGGCCACTCTAAAGCGGGGGTTACTAAAGCGGCTAAAGGCGCCGTAGCTGAAGGCGACGTACCGCGTGCTGGTAAAGGGACTATGACAGACCGCCAATTTGAAAACCATGAAGCAAAATCTAGTCAAACTGCATCTATGAATAATAGCTCAAATAGTTCTGGACATGCCACAAATACTAGTCCACACCAACAAACTAGTAAGGTTCAAGCAGATATGGCAAGTCGAAAGGGGACTGCTGCTCAATCTGGTATGTTCCGCCAGTTAACAGGCGGCCTTGAAAGTGTGATTACCGCTATTGTTGAGGCTATGCCTAGTAATGTGCACTTGCATACAGGGACACTAGTTTCTAATATTCGCTATGTTGAAGGTATGTATGCTATCGATGTGGTGAAGTCTGGAAATGATGCTTGTGGCTGTGAAGCTAATGCTAGTGCTAATTTTAATTCTAATTTCAAATCCAATTCCAATTCCATTAAAACTGATTCTATTAACGCTGATAACAGGGTTGAAACTAGCAATTCTACTACAGATTTAGCTACAGATTCAGTTACAGAGGTACTTCTTGATAAAGCTCCTGCTATGGCAGATCATGTGATTATATCTACACCGCCTGCGACATATAATCAGTGGTTTAAGGATGACGAAGGCTTTGATTTCTTGCGCTCCATGGAACAGTCTAGCTGTGCTATTGCTATTATGGCCTTTGATAAAGCTACCTTTGATGGTGACTTAAAAGGTTCGGGCCTCTTGATTACACGCAACACAGATACGCCTCTTACAGCGTGTACTATTCTTAATCAAAAATGGCCTCAAACAACGCCTGACGATAAAATCGTATTGCGCGTCTTTATTGGAAAACCTGGCAATGATGTAGTAGAGCATCTCAATGATAAGGAACTTTCAGAGTTAGCAGTAAAAGAAATTCAACGCATTATGAATTTTGCAGCACAACCTGAATGGGTGCGCATCAATCGTCTCATTCACTGCATGCCGCAATATAATGTGGGCCATCGCGCAGGGATTACAGCAGTGCGTAAACATGTGGTAAAACACTATCCAAATTTACATCTCATTGGTACACCATTTGATGGCATCGGTATTCCAGACGGTGTAAAACAAGCAAAAGAATTAGTGCAGGCTATTGTGGATAGTAATGAAAATTAATATTAATAAATAATTATAAGAAAAGACTCCATATGCTATAATAGTATATGGAGTCTTTTCGATTCTTAAAGTAAAAGATATATCATTTAAATATAATCACTATAGATAGGAGTGATCACAATG
>ENA-OWOI01000121-OWOI01000121.1-gut-metagenome-genome-assembly--contig:-NODE-121-length-27541-cov-5.546752_pt1 | contig 27541 bp, 23 predicted proteins | sample MGYA00248258_ERZ651800 | MGnify/ENA primary metagenome ERZ651800 (study PRJEB26908, sample SAMEA4031704) | gut metagenome | biome: gut; feature: normal infant; material: stool | place: China | collected 2015...
GTGATTTCGTATGGCGGAATGAATACAGGCATACCTTTGCGCAATTCATGAGCTTCAAGAGCGCGATCCAAGATTTTACGAGCCAATTCTTTTGTTTCAGCCAAGTTAGTGTGATGATGGTCGTAGCCGATGTGTTCAGCACCTGGTAAACGAGCTGCATCAGATGTAGTAATAACTTTTGTGTTGAAACAACGTGCTACGTCCATAATAGCAGGGTATACGTCTTGAACGTCAGCTACCCAGCAATCAAGAGCACCTGTACCAAGTACAAGCTCAGCACCGATAGCATTACACAATGGAATAACATTTTCATAACGGTACATACTGGACAAACCAGAGCAGCAGATACCATAGAATTGAATACCTTTAGCGCCGATAGCTTTTGCTTTTTCTAAATATTCTTCAGAGGCGCCAATTTTACAAATTTGGGATACTAATGTTGGCAAGTGACCATGAACGGCGATGTTAACATAACCTTTTTTCAAGGCACCAATGTTAACTTTAGATGTGCGACGACCACCTTGACCAAACAATGCGTCTGTTGCGATGTCCGCTGCTACTACGCCTGTGAATGTGAAAGCAAGACCACAACGCAAGAATTGTTTCATGTTGCTTTCCCAATCGCCATCTGTGCCTACGCATGTACGATGATATGCATCGAAGGCTTCATTGTACGCGGAAATAGGCAAGATATCCAAGTTTTTCCAAACTTCGCGACGTTCAGCAGGAGCCATTGCAGTAATTGTTTTATATTCGCCAGGTAATGCGCGGCTCAAATCTTCTAATAGAACATCTGCCAAATCATTTGCCACTTCTTTTAAGGAACGACCTTCTTCAGGGATGTTGAAAGCTTTACATACAGTACGAATTTTTTCTTCCCCCAAAATTGGAATATCCAATTGATCATTAGCAGCCGCTTTCAAAGAAATCAAGATTTCACGAGCATGTGCACCATGTTGGGTCAAGCCACCTGCAGCAGCACGTGTCATGTTACGAGCTACGATAAGATCTGCATCGGCACCGCAGACACCACGAGGGCTCTTAGGTGTAATTTTACATGGCCCCATGAAGCAGATACGGCAACATACACCGGCAATACCGAATGTACATTGTGGTTGTTGTTTATCAAAACGGTCAAATACTGTATCGCAACCGATTTGCTCCATGCGAAGAATCATTTCGCGTACCGCAGGATCTGGTGTTTGTTCAATAACGTCTTGTTTTGTAGGCCATGTTTTACGATACTCAGCAACAGCTTTCATATAGTCATTTACGCCATGTTCATGAGGTACCCCTGGTTCATGAGTGTGTGGCACCCATTTATCCGTCGGAAGAGCCTTTGCATGACTATGGTCGTGACCATGTTCATGATTGTGGTCATGATCGTGGTCGTGATGATGACCATGGCCGTGGTCATGGTCGTGATGATGGTCATGGTCGTGACCATGGTGATGATGACCGTGATCATGTTGATGTTCACCGCAATGGCAATGGTGACCATGTTCATGAGTCTTTTTATTTTCCACTTCTTTACTCATAGTAAACCTCCTAGTGACCTACATAGGCCAACCAACAATAATAAGAAAACATATTCTACTCTTATGTAAGTTAAATCCACCTTAATTGTGGAATTTAAATCCTATCAACTAAATATGTTTTAAACTACTATAAGTATATTTTCTGAAAGGACATTTGTCAATTAAAATTTGAGAAATTTTTGACGCATCTATATCTAAGAATATGATAATTACTATATTTATTAAATTCGATTCTTTCAGTTTCTTTTCATAAATAAAAAGAGACTAATTCCTAAACTTTATAGGAATTAACCTCTATAATTTATTGATTAATTTACGTATTAATTTATGTATTAATTATTAATTCTTTAATATGCTCTAACCCCTCAAGATATGCTACCTAACTATCTTTATATCTATACATTACAAAAATTGCTGCATAATATGTGCTACTTCAGATAGATGGAAACGTTTTGCCCTGTCAGACCTCGCCACGAGAACTAATTGGCGGAAGCAAAGTTTCGATGCAAGAGGATAAAATTTAACCTTATCGTCATCCCCCTTGCTATTGAGCGTGCTCGGCAAGAAGGTAATACCATAATCATCTTCTACCAAGGATCGGCATGAATCTAAAGTTTCAGAGCCAATGACGGCTTTGGGCACAAAGGATTCCGCTTGGCATAGACGGTTAACCAACGTCCGCAATTTGAGACCTTCTCTTAGCAAAATAAATGGAAATGCTCCAAAAGGAGATATTTCTCGAATTCCATCACTGGTCATGAGAGAATCTGCAATATCTATGGCCTTCTTGTTTTCCATACTAATAGCCAATAAAATCTGCTCATCTAAAACGGGATAACTTTCAAGGTCCTGAGAATAAATCGGCGTTGGGAATAACCCTACATCTACTAAACCATCACAAATTTGCTGTTCCAAGAAGTGAGATTCGCCCTCTACAACATGGAACTCCCAAGAAGGCTCTATCTGTTGAAAGCTTTTCAATGTTTTCCCAAGCATATGATGTCCATAGAATTGAGACAAGCCGATACGCACATGATAGGCTACATCTGTGCCTTGATTAATGATTGATTGCGTTAAAGCCTCCGCCTTTAAAACTAACGGCATGCCCTCTTTTGCAATTTGTAACGCCGCAGCGGTTGGCACGACTTTTGTGCGATCACGAACGAATAACGTAACGCCTAGCTCTGCTTCAATACGACGAATCCCCTGACTCAACGCTGGCTGAGAAATATATAATTTTTTAGATGCCTTTGAAAATGATGCCATCTCAACGATGGTACTAATATATTTAATATCTTTTATGTCCATATACGAGTCCTTATCACTATGTACATATACAAGTCTTATAATAAAACATTATTTCTATTATAACTATATATTACTAAAATATACGTTACATATACATGGAAAAAAATAAAAAAATACCAAGAAATTTAGTGTCTTACAAACCTAAATTTCTTGGTATGTCTTATAAGTTAAACGAACTACATATAGGATGCGGTAAAACCGAATTCTATTACAGCCCCATTCTATTACAACCCTTTTTAATTTTTAGACTACATTAAAGATTTAAGTACATCCAATACTTCTTGAGGTAATTCGTTTTTATGACCTTTAAGTTTTTCTACATAATCATAACGGAACTCAAAAGCTTGGTGCAATTGGTGATGATACTCGCGCACTTCGAATGGAGGTTCAAAGCCAGGAACCTCTACATAGGAAAGGTTTTCGTATTCACAGAATGGTTTAAATTCTAATGTACCTTCTACCAAACGCTCTAATAAATCAAGAGTAACTTCTTTAGGAATTTTGTTTTCCAAGAAGAAGCCTGTATTCATGATGTAGCATTCTACGCCACATTTGGAGAATAATTTTTTGTAGCTTTCATAATCACGAACCAATGGATATGTACGGAATGGGTTTGCATATGGCTCGATAACAAGCGCATTTGGATCGACGTGAGCATCAAGTTTTTCTGCTGTAGAACGACGAGTCGCAAGGGTTGCACCCATTGTAGAAGCCAATACAGGATCAGAAATCTTAAGGATTGGTGGCAATGTTTTATCTTTCATAAGCCATACAATTGCATTAACAGGTTCACCTACGTAGTTTACGCGGTTATCTGTCCAGAATTGAGATTTAATAGCACGTCCATTGCTGTTTCGCACATCTTCGGCCAGCACAACCTTACGGCCATCCTCATCCATCGTTACACCTACATTTTGTAGCGTCAACAAGAATTCGTTAGCAGGATGTTCCACAGGATAATCTTGCATTTTGTCAAAGTACGTAGGTTCAAGAGCAATAGAACTCAAATCCTCAGTATTGATGATATATGCATCGTCATGCAAGATAGAAATATCATAACGACCATCATGTTTTTCATGAGTCAATGTGGATTTACCGGAACCGGACAAACCGAATACACCGATAGTGTAGGATTTACCACCTTCAAGGTTGTACCGTTTCATGCCACCGTGGCAAGCAACATAGTCGAAACGATTTGCTAAGGACCACGCAAGTGTAAGTGTACCTTTTTTATGTTCCCCAAAGTAGCGCATACCAAGAATCATAGCACAGTTATGAGCAGGGTCGAAAATAGCAAGACCGCCTGGATGACCTGGTACAACATAGTCAGGATCAGAGTAAATATAGATGTCGCCTTCTGGAATCTCTACACTGTCATTGTAGAATTCTTTTACAGCTGCATCAAAGAACTTGAAGTTCATGAGCCAAGAATACAAAATGGACGCGTGATCTTTTGGAATCATCAAATGAGCACGAGCTGTGAATTTTTTATCAAGACCAACGATAGATTCTGCAGAAATCCACTCTTTATTGCGGCTATCATACACAGCATCACGTGCAATATTCGCGAGTTCAACTTCATCGATGCCCTCGTCTCCAATAATACGACGAGCTTTAGCATAACGGCCTGTAGTTTTACCATCATTTGTAACAAGGACCTTTGCATCAGCTGGCAAACCTTGTTCTAATGGTTTAAATACCGGCATATCGAGGACGATAACACCTGGTTCTTCAGAGGCTAGTTGATACGCTTGTGCCACAGATGTTACAGGAGTTACATTGTTCCCATAGAATGCAGTTTCAATTGTACTGCGCATCATAGAAAATAATGGGTTTGTTTTGATTTCACTTTGCTTCCAAACGCGTCTTGTCGACATAGTATCTAGATCCTCACCTTTTAATATTTAAGCAATTTCTCTTGTAAAAGTAATGTTGTATATGAAAACAATGCTTACGCAAATACTTTCATTATGTTCTATTTTACCCTGTTCAATCAAATTTGTATACATAAAACAGATGATTTATAGGAAATTAATGTATGTTTATTTTGAATTAGTGCAACACATTTATAATATAATAAATTAATACCTAGCTGCATGAAATTATTACTATTCAATAGAGCACCTTAAAAACTAGACGTAGTTACAAAGTAACTAGACATATTTTCAAACCAACCAGTCAAATAACAAAGCAAAAAGAGACGAGCTATTGGGAACTCGTCTCTTTCACGTTTAAAAAAGTACAATTATTTCTTGTCTTTATTGATAAATGCATCGATTTTACTAATTAGATCATCTACCTCAAAATCGCCGCGTTCTGCCATCATCTTGATTGTTGCCACCTTAGCCATTACTTTTACCATAGGTGTTTTTAATTTCTCAAACTTAGGATTTAAAGAAATCAAATGATCTACAATTTCTGGGCATTGTTTAATTAGATTAGATAATGTCGTTTTCGCATCGATATGGAATCGACCATCCGCATCAGTTGTTAACGGCTCTTCTTCTACCTCTTCTGCAGCCTCTTGAGCCAAGGATTTTTCCTTACCACCATCGTCTACAAAATCAGTTTTATCCCAAGTCAACAATGTACGGGAACCTTCTAGCTCACGGATATGAGTGCAGTCTTGCATCATTTCCAATACGCCGCGGAATTTACCATTTTCATCGCGTACGGCTGTGTAAATAACATAGATGAACAAGCCTGGTTTATTGATCCAGAATTCTGCTTGGCTTTGCTCGCCAGAACGGAACTTCTCTACAATTTCCTCTACTATATGAACAGATTTCGCTGGGTGACAATTCTTCACCTCACGACCGATAACGTTTGCACTGCGAGGGAAAATACGATGTGGTGTATCACTATAGAACTTAACTAGTTCATTTTCATCTACATAGGATAAATCTACTGGTAAATGACGGAACACCAAATTAATTTGCTCTAATGTCAATTTACCTGTGGCTACATCGAGAACTGCGTCCTTACCAACGGGTGCACCACCAACAGGGCCTACATATTTAGATAGCAAGCCTGCTAAATCATTTAAGAATTCATTAGATACAGCAGCACCACCTTGGGCTGAATTATTACCATTCAATTGCGCCGCAGAATCATTGATACCTGGCACTACATATAAACCTGGTGCTTGGATGATAGCATAACCAATTTCATGATCATTTTTGCTCATGCGAACAAACTCTTCGTCGCTCAACAATTTATAAGAAGTTGGCAATAAGACTTCTAACTCTTTAGAATTCAAATCACGTAATTTTGCCAAGGTTTCTGGCACAGACGCTAGGAATTCTTCGTATTTATCTTCCCGAAGCAATGCATAGGATGCAGAGATAGCATCGCGCACAGCATCATCAAAGGTCCACATAATGCGCGTTGGGCGGTCAAAGCCGTGGTCCTCAAGCATTGGATAAAGTTGATTTTGCTTACGAGATAGATGTGTTCTCCATTCTGCTAAGGAATCAAAAACGCCGAGCCACGGATTTTTGATAAACTTCTCTTGTTTCAATAATTCATCCGCTTCTAGAGCTACCTTCTCAACAGCGTTAATTTCTTCCAAGTATGCCCACAACGGATGATTTTCAGGGTACTCATTTTCGGCACGTACCAAAACGCCATCAAATAATTCTAAGAGATCATCCATTTTCTCTAGGATTTCTTCGTCCTTGTAAACACCTTTCAAGCTTTGCTCTGCGTAAGCAAATTCATCAGGTGTACAAGTGCCTAATTTTTCTTTTAAAATGCGATTGCCCTCTTCTAAGGACAATTTACCATCTAAATAATCTTCTTTAATGGACACGATAATTCTGTAACGTTCATTATTAATATCTAGCTTTTGTTTTAATGGATTCATATGCTTATACCTCCACGGGCTAATTTATTATTATAGTTTTATTATACCATTTTGAAAGTAATTTTCAGTTGCTACAGATACAATTTTGATTTATTTTTAAAATTTGCGGATCTAATATTATGTAAATGAATAACCTTACTTTATTTTTTAGAATATTTTGGCATGCAAAAACTGCACCTCGAAATTGTGTCCAATTTTTTGGGTGCAGTTCTGTATGAGTGATTTTGATTAGTTTTTAAAATCAATATATTCAGTTTTAGAAGATGCTACAGGTTTACCATTGGAATCTGTAGCAGGACTAAATCTCCATTTAGAAATAGTATCAACAATAGCCGCATCAAGAGCACTAGAGCCACTAGATGAGACAACTTCAACGTCCCCTACAGAACCATCTTCCTTGATGGTAAAACGTATATCCGCACCATGAGCTGCTTCACCATAGGCAGCGAGCAGTGCTCGGTCAATAGGTGGTGTAGCTATAGCTACTGGTGGATCGTATGGAGCTGCCAACACAGAAGCTACCATACTCATTACAAAAAATGAGCTTAAGATAATACAACGCAACACTTTATTCATCGTTTTCTCCTTATTTAGCTTTCACAGCTTGCTTAGGCAGAGTAATTGTCATCCCAATAATGGATTCGTGTGCCTTTTGATCTGTGCCAATAGCAGGGGTAAACTTCCACTGCAAAATTGCTTTTTTTACTGCTTCATCAACAGGAGCATATCCAGAAGAGCGCTCTACGAAAACATTTTTAACATTACCTTTTTTATCAATCAAGAAGCGTACGCGCATATCAGGCGCTACCGTAGCAGTTTGAGGAATCTCAGGCAACTCTGGTTTTACAATAGTAACCTCTCTTGGAGATTCTAAAAACTTTGCCGCATCAGCTGTATAATCACCTAACATGCCAAAAGATGCAACAAGTACTGCTGCAGCAGCGTATCGGAATAATTTATTCATAAGAAGCCTCCTTATTAACCTTTTATCTATGCATAATATCATACTAAATAAAGATGAATATTAAAAGAATAAATTCTTATTGATAAAATTTCTCATTTATGATATATTGAATTCAAGATAACTGTTCGAACTCACATATCTAGTTGATATGACAAAAAACTACACAAAGGAGGTTCATCATGAGACGTAGAAAGCGTATTCAAATGAAGGTCATGATGGTACTTGGTATCGTTGCCCTCATTGGGCCTAGCCATCTACAAGCACTTATTCCCTAGATTATTTTGACCTTAGCAGAAGACCGTATAACTGCCACTAGCCGCTACGTTAGTAGCGGCTATTTTTCCGTTTAGATTCAGAGAGATATTTTCCTTCTTCAAATTATTTCATTATTAGAACAAAATATTTCCCTCAAACAAAGTCATTAATGTTTTTAAATTTAGTATCTATTAAAAAGGAGGCTTATTATGAAATTTAATCGAATTTTATTAGTCGTCGTATCATTAGCACTTATAGTATTTGCCCTTGCAGGCTGCGGAAAAGACACAGCCCAAGATAGTCAGAAAAAACTTAATGTCGTAGCTACTACAACGATGTTAACGGATTTAGTAAAAGAAATTGGCGGTGATCATGTAACCGTACAAGGTCTCATGGGACCTGGTGTAGACCCTCACCTATATCAAGCTAGCGCAGGCGATGTAACCGCTATGTCTAAGGCGGATGTTGTAGTATATAACGGCATTCACTTGGAAGGTAAAATGGGTTCCATTTTCGATAATCTAACAAAACAAAATAAAGCAACCATCCGCGTATCTGATGCCATAGATCCAGCTACATTGCTCGACTTTGATGAAGAAGATGGTGTAAAAACAAAAGACCCTCATATTTGGTTTGACGTTGCTAACTGGAAACTGGCAGCAAAAGCAGTATACGAAGGTCTTGCAAAAGCCGATCCGGCTCATAAAGAAGATTACAAAAAACGCTATGACACATATCTTACTAAATTAGATGAAACTGATGCGTACGTTAAAGCTCAAGTAGAATCTATTCCGAAAGAATCTCGCGTACTCGTAACAGCTCACGATGCGTTCCAATACTTCGCTCGCGCGTACGGCTTTGAAGTAAAAGGTTTGCAAGGTGTAAGCACTGCCACAGAAGCAGGTACACAAGATATGAATAACCTTGTTCAATTCATCGTAGACCACAAGATCAAAGCCATCTTCGTAGAGTCTTCTGTACCTCACAAAACAATTGAAGCCGTTCAAGAGGCTTCTAAAGCTAAAGGTTGGAACGTCTCCATCGGCGGCGAATTATACTCTGACTCTCTCGGCTCCGAAGGTACTGAAGGCGGTACATATATCGGTATGGTGAAAGCCAATATCGATACAATTACTAAAGCACTTAAATAAAGGAGGTTTCCATGGAATGGGCCGTTGAAGTTGAAGATATGACCGTAGCATATACGACAAAACCCGTATTATGGGACGTAGATATGAAGGTACCCATTGGTTCCTTAGCGGCCATTGTCGGCCCTAATGGTGCCGGTAAGTCCACATTATTAAAGGCCATGCTCGGCCTACTAACAGTTATCTCAGGAAGTGTAAAATTTTATATCGATCACCATTTAGCGATGGACAAAAACGATTACAAAAAAATCGCCTACGTTCCTCAAAGTGGTAGCGTAGACTGGGACTTTCCTACTACCGTACTAGATGTAGTCCTCATGGGCCGTTATGGTCATCTAGGTTGGTTCAAGCGTCCTAGCAAAAAGGATAAGGAACTCGCCCTCTCCATGATTGAAAAAATGGGCATGAGCGACTATGTGGATCGACAAATTCGCCAGCTTTCAGGGGGACAGCAACAGCGCGTCTTTCTCGCAAGAGCCCTCGTCCAAGAAGCAGATATTTACCTCATGGACGAACCCTTCAAGGGCGTCGATAAAACCACAGAGCATGCTATTATTTCTCTGTTACAAGAAATGAAAGCGCGCGGCAAAACGGTTATCGTCGTGCACCATGACTTGAATACGGTGCCCCAATATTTCGATTGGGTAACGATGGTAAACAAACAAACTATCGCTTATGGTCCTGTAGCAGATACATTTACGGACGAAGCTATTGAGCGCACCTACGGCAAGGGGAGGATTGTATGACCATACTCCACTCCTATACGACGCAGATGGTCCTGCTCGGCACGGCGTTATTAGGCCTCGCTAGTGGTATCGCTGGCACCTTTGCGGTACTTCGTAAGGAAAGCCTCATCGGCGATGGCCTATCTCATGCGGCACTACCCGGTGTGGTCATTGCCTTCTTGCTCACAGGTATCAAGGACATCGAGGTACTCATCGCTGGCGCCGCCCTTTCGTCGATTACTGCGGCTTGGCTCATTACCATTACCGTAGAAAATAGCAAGATTAAATTCGATGGCGCTTTAGCTACCATACTCTCCGCCTTCTTTGGGTTCGGTATGGTATTGCTCACCTATGTACAAAGTTTAAACAATGCAGGACAGGCGGGTCTTTCAAAATTCATATTTGGACAGGCCGCCACCATATTGGCGCGCGACGTGTACATCACATCTGCAGCGGCCCTTATCATCATCGTGTTAACCGCATTATTCTGGAAGGAGTTAAAGCTCATCTCCTTCGATGTGGAATACGCCAAAACACTACAAATTCCCGTCACTTTCACCCTTATTTTATATCGTTCACTGTTGATCATGACCATTATCATCGGCATTCAATCGGTAGGGGCTATTTTAATTAGCTCCCTCCTCATTGCACCAGCCGTAGGGGCAAGACAGTGGACGAATAAACTGGGCACCATGTGTATATTAGCAGGTCTTTTTGGCATGATATCCGCCATCGGCGGTACTATCTGGAGTACATCGGTACCAAAATTGCCAACAGGCCCAGCTATCATCGTCATTTTATCGATTCTCGTATTGTTAAGCCTCATCTTTGCTCCCAACAGAGGTATGCTCTGGCAGTTCCGCAAAAATAGGCAGTCAAAGCACGCATTATTGTTGGAAACCGCAAGGGCTCCCAAATCCAAGGCACAGCCAAGTATTTACGTAGCTGAGGACGCACAACCTCGTATAGGAGGTGCCCCATGACAGTTCATACAGAGATATTCCTCATTGCCATTGCGGTGTCTATCGCATGTGCCATTCCTGGGGTCTTCCTCGTGTTGCGTCGCATGTCCATGATGGCCGATGCCATTACACACACCGTATTCCTCGGCATCGTGCTAGCCTTCTTTATGACGGAAGATTTAAACTCTCCATTTCTACTCGTCGGGGCTACCTTGGTTGGTGTAGGCACCGTATGGCTTACAGAAATGATACACAATACGGGGCTTGTCAACGAAGATGCGTCCATCGGCATCATCTTCCCGCTTCTATTCTCTGTAGCCATTATTTTGGTCAGCCTATACAGCGGTAACGCTCATCTCGATGTAGATACCGCATTGCTTGGCGAGATAGCCTTCGCCCCCTTTGATCGATGGATTGTGAACGGCATCGATTTAGGGCCTGTATCACTATGGATTTCCCTAGGCGTGGCGCTCATCAATTTAATGTTAGTCATGCTATTCTACAAGGAATTGCAGCTCTCCACCTTTGATCCGCTACTAGCAGGGCTCTTCGGCTTTATGCCAGCCCTCATCCACTATGTGCTGATGACCATGGTATCCCTCACCGTTGTGGCCTCATTCCAAGCGGTAGGTGCTATTCTCGTCATCGGCCTCATGATTGGGCCTGCGGTTATCGCTTATTTATGGACGGACTCTGTGAAAGCCATGCTTACTAGCAGTATCATCATCGGTATTATCTGTGCTGTCATCGGTACGGAAGTTGCTTTCACCATGGATGTATCCATCGCGGGTTCCATTGCAACCACCATCGGTATCGCACTGATTATCGCTGTTATTGCAACACCGAAGACAGGCTATATCGCCACATATCGCCGTCAACGTCACTTGCGTCGTCACTATCGAGAAACAATGATGCTGTGCCATATTTATACGCATATGAATACACCTATTGCGCACGTTGAAAACGGCATTGGCACCATTCACGAACATTTGAACTGGAGACCTGACTATACACATCAAGCTGCTTCACAGCTAAAGAAACAAGGTCTATTATATGTGACAAACGGACACTATGTGCTGACTGATAAAGGTATAGCACAGGTAAAAGAGATTATTTAATTAATCTCAATCATATATCTCTAAAGATAAACACTTTTCCCAACAAAAGATAAATATTTTTCCAATAAAAAAGAAGCTGAAATCAATGCTCTGCAATGAATATTTACCCCTTTTACTGGACAAACAGTAAAGAGGGTACATATCATAAAGATTTCAGCTTCTTTTATTTTGAATCATTAGCCCTTCATTTTATTGCTTCTAATGGAATTACATGAGGTAGCCCATTGTCATCGATATATATTTTTGTTTTAACACGGTATACATCTTCCATCATGGCTTCTGTAAAGATGTTTTTCGGCGCGCCCTGAGCGTATACTCTACCCTCTTTGAGCACGATGATTTCATCTGCGAACATAGCCGCCAGATCAAGATGATGTAATGTTACGAGTGTTGTAAAATCATTTTCTTGAGTCAGATTTTTTAGCAATGTTAACAAGTCAAATTGCTTGTGCAAATCTAAAGCACTTGTCGGTTCATCAAGAATTAAGATTTTAGGTTCTTTTACAAGGGCTTGAGCCATGAACACTAGCTGGCGTTGACCACCGCTGAGCTCCATAATGTTGCGAGATGCAAACCGCTGCAAGTTCAACCGTTCCAACACCTCTTGTGTTGCTTGAATATCCTCATCCTTAACGCGGAAGGACATGGATCCCATACGCCCTAACATGACCACTTCAAAAACAGTCAAATTAACTCTACAGTCATTATCTTGTGACAAATAGCTGACTGTACTACTGAAATCCTTGTTGGAATATTCAGATACAGACTTTCCGTTTACGAAAATTTCGCCCTTGCCTTTCAAGATGCCCATGATTGTTTTTAAAAGTGTAGATTTACCAGCACCATTGGTACCGATGAGAGCAGTTAGTTTACCAGTTTGAGCGACAAAATCAACACCCTTTAATATTTGTCCGTCTTCCGTGGAGGAGTAGCCAAAGGTTAGATTATGAACTTCAATCATTTGAAATAGCTCCTTTTCCTAGTTAATACCAACGAGAAGAAGAACGGTACGCCGATGATTGCCGTCACAATACCGATTGGGAACATCGCCCCTGGAACTAGCATCTTACTAACGATAGATGCTAGTGACAAAATCGCCATCCCACACACTGCTGACAGTGGTAAGAAATAACGTTGATCCTCACCAACGAGCATACGTGCAATATGTGGACCTACAATACCAATAAAACCAATGGTTCCCACGAAGGAAACGGCAACGGCAGTAATGATGGAAATGAAAGCAAATACTTTTACCCGTAAACTTTCAACATTAACACCTAAACCAGAAGCCTTTTCATCGCCTAATTTCAGCGCCGTCAAACGCCAAGATTCACACATCATAAGAGGAAGCATGATAGCAAGTACGATGAGCACGATAGAAATATTAATCCAGTTAGCCTTCGCTAAACTACCCATCGTCCAGAATACGATGTTTTGAAGTGCCTCAGGAGATGCCATATATTGCATCAAGGATTGAAGCGCTTGAAACAGGAACATCATACCAATACCGGCGAGGATCATCGTTTCAGAAGAGAAATTCTTAATCTTATTGATGGAATAGATAAAGAAACTCGTCAAACTAGCAAATACAAAGGCCCCGAAAGGAACCATAAAGACACCTAAAAACTCTAGTGCGCTAGCGCCCACAACTACCATGAGGGATGCACCGAATCCAGCCCCTGCAGATATACCGAGTGTATACGGACTGGATAGCGGGTTATCTAGAATGGTCTGCATGCCAGCACCAGCAATACCCAAAGAAGCGCCCACGAGCAATGCCATAATGGCCGTCGGTAAGCGAATCGACCATATGATAACATAAGCATTTTTGGAAACCTCTGCTGGGTCTGTTAAGGCAAGCCACACATCGCTCAAGGTGAGTGATGCAGGGCCCACAATAATATCGGTAACAAAACTTACCATACAAATGATCAGACCGATGATAATAAACAACAGCTTTTTATAACTTTGCTTCTTATAATCGTACTGATTGTTAACTTCAGTCACTATGCAAAACCCCTTTTTAATTCATATGCATAAACCAAACGCCACCGTAAGAGAACGGAAGGAATTTTTCATAGAATTCCTTAAGTGTGCCTTCTGGATCTACATCTGCAAACTCTTCAGGATAGAATGTTTTAGCTAAATATTCGAATACCGCCACATCATATACTTCACGAGGTAAACCGTGGTGAGTAGAGTACACTTTTTTATCTTGTACGGCTTTCAACTCAGACCAGCCTTGACGTTCTGTGGTGAAAGCTTTCAACAACTCTTGAGACTTAGCTTCGTTTGTGTCGAACCCTAAACGCATAGAAGTCGGTTTCTTAGGCCAATAAGAGCCAATGATCATGATGATATCAGGGTTTCTTTCAAGGATAAACTCTGGATTAACAGGACCAGCAGATTTTACTACATCTTTTGTAATAAGATCGCCACCAACTTGAGTTGCCAATGCGCCCCAAGCCACTTTATCACTATACGCAAAGCCTAAACCTTCTGGACCTTCGTTACCTGTTTCAATGTAAACAGTTGGTTTTGGTTTATTGATTTTACTAATGCGGTCCATAACTCTATTTAAGCGATCAGTGTAGAACTTACTGATTTCTGCAGCACGTTCTTCTTTACCCAAAGCTTTACCGATAGCTTCGATAGATTTTTGATGATTTTCAAGCTTTTCTGCATGGTAGTCGATATAGATAGTAGGAATACCAGCTGCATCGATTTTAGGTTTGTAATCAGCTTCGTATTGCTCTTTAAAGAACAATGGCATGAAGATAACATCTGGATTCAAAGAGATAACCTTTTCAACGTCAAATGTTTTATCATTTACGTTCCCGATGAGAGGAATTTTTTCCAATTCTGGAACATCCGCTTTATAGCGATCCCACATATCTGTACGCAATTTGCTCAAATATGGGTCCATACCAACAATAGTCTTAGCTACATCTTTACCTTGCAATGCAGCCATAGTCAAGAACGCACCACCGGAAGCACTCAATTGTACTACTACGCGTTCAGCCGGTTTTTTCAATGTCACCTTTTGACCAGTTACGTCTGTAATCTCAATTTGTTTACCAGATTGAGCAGCATCCTTTTTCGTATCTGCGGGACCACCACAAGCGCTCATAATCATGCTCACAATCAGTAGGAGCACGGTGGCAAGATATGCCATACATTTCTTTTTCTTAACCATAAAAGCACCTCATATCTAAAACACAAATTTCAAATGATAACATCAGAAAATAACTTTCAAAACCTCGGTCAATCAACCCCTATCGACACAACACAAAAGACTAGTTCATATGCATAAACCAGATACCACTATAAGAGTATGGCAAGAATTTGTCATAAAACTCTTTAAGTGTAGCTTCTGGGTCTACATCCGCAAACTCTTCAGGATAAAATGTTTTTGCTAAATATTCGAATACGGCCGCATCAAATACTTCACGTGGAAGGCCATGATGCGCAGAATAAACTTGTTTATTCTCAACGGCTTTCAAATCACTCCAACCTTGACGCTCTGTTGTGAAAGCTTTCAACAACTCTTGAGACGATGCTTCGGTTGCTTCAAAACCTAAACGCATAGAGGTTGGTTTCTTAGGCCAGTAAGAACCCATGATCATGATGATATCTGGATTTTTTTCAAGTATAAACTCTGGATTAATAGGAGACGTTTTCTTAATAACATCCTTGGTGATGACATCAGCACCAGCCATAGTAGCTAACGCCCCCCAAGAGTAATTGCTACTAAAGGAATTACCAAATTCTTCCGGACCATTCATACCAACTTCAAGGTAAACTGTTGGTTTGGGCTTATTAATTTTACTAACACGGTCGAGAACTCTTGTCACACGATCTGTATAGAACTTGCTAATTTCTGCAGCTCGTTCTTCTTTACCTAAAGCCTTGCCGATGGCTTCAATGGATTTTTGATGACTTTCAAGTTTTTCAGCATGGTAGTCAATGTAAATCGTTTGTACACCTGCTGCATCTAATTTCGGCTTAGCATCAGATTCATATTGTTCTTTCAAATCAACAGGAATGAAAATAACATCTGGATTCAAGGAAATAACTTGCTCCACATTAAATGTTTTATCACCGATAGTCCCCACTACAGGAATCTTAGCTAATTCAGGCATTTCAGTAGTAAAGTGCTTCCACATATCCGCTCTGTAATCCTGTAAGGATGTATCCATGCCAGCAATAACCTTCGGCGTATCCTTACCCATAAGTGCAGAAATCGTAAAGAATGGACCACCGGCACCACTCCATTGTAAAACAACTCTCTCTGCTGGCTTTTTGAGCGTTACCGTACGCCCTGTTACATCTGTGATTTCGATAGGCTTGTTACTTTGCGCCGTATCTTTCTTTGTCTCACTAGGACCTCCACATGCAGCGATGAGCATACTAACAATTAGGAGGAAAACCGTGGCTAAATAAGTCATAAACTTCTTCTGTTTGAACATAAGTATCCCTCTTCTCTCAACTAAAACTATCACCATAAGTGTACATAAAAAGCCCGTTTCCCCACGAAGAGGAAACGGGCTGTCATCTCAGTTAGACTAACTACCACGCCTAATAAGCTAGCATATAGTATGAGCTTTCAACTATGCATAGCTAGTATAAATTCATCTATATCAATCCCCATCCCTGTCTCTCGCAGGTCAATTGGCAATTGTTAATTAGGCAGTTCTCCTGGCTCCAGTTTAACGTTACTTTGCGCCTTCCCAAAAACTTCAGTGACCGAGAGCATTTCACCCTCTATGCAAAGTACCTCGCTGTTACAGTGGCGTGACCGCTTTGGCTTGTACCAAATTCTCTATTAAGTCAATAGACACCTAACCCAATCATATGTGATTTTTCTCATCGTAGCATGAGGGGTATACAGTGTCAATAAACGTATAGGGGTACTGCTATAATCGATATTTGCTACTTTACTGTAAATAAAAAAATGAAAGCCCGCTATTAGCAAGGCTTTCAGCTTATTTCATTAAAATCCAATCCGAATTGAATATGCTTTAATCTCTTTTTACCAATTAATTTCTTTAATATTACTAATAGTTATTACTCAGCACCATTGTACTCAAGAACCGGATTTCTATTATAAGATGTTACATCAGTCCCTAACAACTCATATAATTCTTGTACTGTCATCTTCTTATCTTTTACAGCAAGTAATTCTTCGTTAGTCACACCGATGAACTCTACAAATTCTAATTTGCCATTAGGAGTATCAAGAGTTTGCAATTTAGCATCAGGAATAGTAATAAAGCCAACAATATTGGAACTATTATTTGAGTCTATGCCCTCTGTTTGCCCACTGTAAAGATATTCATAAGGTTTAAAAATTTCTCCAGCAGTAAAAGTAAATTTTGCAATTTGTTGTAATACACCACAAACACTTCTGATCTCATCATCGTTGGCACTTGCTTTATCTAAACGATAAGTAAACTCCATGCCGTAACCACTGATTGTAGGATCTTCGCTATCCTTTTCATACAGCTCGGACAAACCATATGTTACAAAGTGCCAATTATCTCCATCATCATACACACTGATACCATCAAGAGGGCTATCGCCACCAAGCCGCCAGCTAATCAATGTTCCAAAATGCATAGGATCTGTTTGACCAGGATATACACGTTCACATTCTGCAGTAATCGCATCCCACCCAATTGTACAAGGATCCAGTTCATCATCCGATAAATCAGAATTTAGCTCGACAGACTTTGTAGCATCTACTCTCGTATGAGAATCAAGAGATTTTTTATTAGAAGAAAAAAGATTTTTTAACCAGGTAAACATACTTATAATACCTCCCACTCTATACAATAAACACACGATGTATTAATTTACTCATTTAAGTATATACTGTTTAAACAACAAAGACTACACATTGATTAGTAATGTACCCATTTAATTTATAAACTATATCATTAAATCAGCACCTTGATCTTGTGTAGCCTTTGTCTCTATTTACTTTTTCGTATATTTAGGTACATTACGATATTGCATCGGCAATGAATTGTCTTTGATCTTAAAACCATGTTTCTCATAGAATGGAGCATTCTTGCTTTCACCAATCATAACATTGATGTACAAATACGATTTGTAAGCGTCTTTCACCATTTCAAGCAAGTGCCCTGCAATACCTTGGCCCCGATAATCAGGATGAACTAGCACATAATTGATGAAACACACCAACTCGCTATCATCCATGACACGAATAAGACCAACTAAACGGTCACCGTCCCAAGCAGTAATCACGCGCGACGAATTCATTAGCGCCTTGTATAATCGGTCAGGATATTTTCCGACCACCCAACGAACAGATAGAAACAACTCTGCTGCTTGTTGAGGGGTAAAGCTTTTTTCTTCGGTATAGGTAATCGCCCTATCACCCTTAACGATATTAATCATGCTACTGCCTTTTCTAATCCATTTATTAACTATATCTTAGGTGTGTGACACAACTTCCTTAGGATTCCACCAAACTATAGCAGACCGAGAGGAAATCAAACATTTATTGTCCTTAGATTTTGCTATGATTTCTTTTTTGATTTGTTCCTCTGCTGCTGGCGTTAAGTCTCCATAGTACTGTTCGTATATGATCTTTCGGCACTCGATTTCATCTTCTACAGTACGTTCACATCTATAATCAATGATGCTTACATTAGGTGAGCGCCCTTGTGAAAGTAACATATTATACAGAATTTGAAACTCTTGTACATCAGATTTGCTAGCTTCCCGAGGATTCTTCCAATCGGGAATGCTAGCTACGATTGCACAATAGCCTTTAGAGTATTGTTCCATTTGTAAAAGCCGAGGCCACACATCAGGGAACATCCAAAGCACAAGAGATATGGTTACCAGATCAAATTGAAAGTCTGGAGAGCCATCTGGGGATAAGTCCTGTACCATTTCTTCAATGATGTTAATATTCTCAACGTTTAATTCTTTGGCATTTTCTTTAAGGACTGCCACCATGCCCTTGGACGGCTCAATAGCAGTAACAGATTTAATATGTTGAGCAAAAGGAATTGTGAAAGAACCTGGACCAGCACCTATGTCTAACATACTAGAATCAGGTGTTAAGACACTACTTAAAGCAGCATACACCTTCCGTCCAAAGTCGTAGTCATTGCTTTTACGCATGAGAGAAAAGTCATTGGCTCGCTTGTCCCAATACTCTAATAATGGATTCGCCCGAATCTCTTTCTCACGATCATAATAACTTTGTTTCCACATTTCATTCCAGAACGAAAAATCTGTAACTTGCGGTGCCATACGAAACCTCCTGACTTAGTCTAAATTCCTCATTTCTCGGATAAACTCTTCTGCCTCTTGCAGATTCTTAGGGAACTCAAAATAAATACATTGCTCATGTCCACAATAAGGATTACGGAAGTCATAGCCGCTCAATAACAAATACTCGATGATTTTCCATTCTTTGTCATTAGATTTTTTAGGAGCCTTGAACTTCTCGTTCACAAAGTACATTTTACCTTTACAGGTAGGGCAGGTTTTATTTCTGTTAAACAACTCGTAGTTTGTGCCCTCCGACAAGGAGATCCGACAATTTACACATACATTTTTATAGCCCATAACTATTTACTCCCATATGGTTTATGTTGAAAGATTTCTTTTACAATCCCTTCACCAACAATATTTCCGCCTTCCATTATAAAGAACTCAGTACCTGCTTGTAGAGCTGAATAATCTATGGTTTCATATACTGGTAAAGCGTTAGCTTGAATAGGTTTATCAAAGATAACATCTTCACCATCAATAAAATTGATACCAAGATATTCCTCAGTACCTTTTATAACAAAATGAGGATAGTATATTCCATTATTTAAATTCGGTGGAGTTCTCCTCTTCTTGCTGAAGAAAGTAACTGTACAGCCAATAGTAAAATCTAAATTACTCATTTCGGGCCTCATTCAACTACATATACCATATCACCTTTATAGTATATCCGAGGAAAAACTAAATTGCTCTATGTTAAGATTATCTAATCAATCTAGAACCTTTTTAAAAATTTTCTTATCTTCTAAAACTATATTATATATTTTAACCAAAAAGACTTTTATAAAGCCCTTTAATTTCTCGTGCGTATTTCACTGCACCAGGAAGATGCATTCGTTTATAGTAATCTCCTAATATTTCTGTATGATTTTTCAAAATATCAAATTCAATCATATACATAGCAATACTCGTTATAGAATATTTTCCTATCTCAAGTATAGTTGATTTATCTTCTATATCTAATTCCTCGCCTTTTGGAAATTCACCATCAGAATATTCTTCCCAAGTTTCATCACTGTATTGCCAAAAGGCTTTACTCCAAAGAATCAGTTCTTTACGATTATATTCTATTAATTGCTCGAAAAACTGCACTAACTCTTTCTCAGAATATAACTTGCAATTAAACCCTTCTAATAAGAATTGCCTTTGATTCAATCGATTTCTTAGTTCTTGAATTTCTATACTTTGTAGTTCTTTATTAAAGTTATCAGGTCCTAATTCCTCTATAATATCTAAATATATATGGCTATCTAAAAATTCTTTTAAAGTTTCCATATTCTTACGTCCTTACAGAATTAACACCTTCCATAATAAAGAACTCCGTACCTGCTTTTAGAACAAAATAATTTACAATTTCAAAAACTAACAACATATTACCTCATATTTGTTTATCAAAGATGACATCTTTACTACCATAAGGTTTATACCAAGACTCAGTACCTTTTATAATGATATGAGGATAGTACATTCCATAATTTAAATTCGGTAGACTTGTTCTCTTCTTGCTGAAGAATGTAACTATGCAGCTAATAGTAAAATCTAAATTGCTCATCTCAGGCCTCATTCAACTACATATACCATATCGCCTTTAAAGTATATGTTCATTATACAGTGTACTGGATTCCCTTCGGTCCATAGCCAGCCCTGGAATACAGCGTTTTCCCAATTATAGGTCTCCGTAATGACCTCGAATTCACTTTCACTATAATCCTGTTGATACTGAGGCAACTCAATTCTTTTACCTGTGAAAGTATCTAGTATTGTATTATTAAATACTAAGATTTCAAAAAAATCTATATCGCACGTCTCAAATACAACTTGAGCCTTATGAGTTTGTTCAACACCATTCTCATAAGAGAAAATGTAATCAAAAGTAAAGATCAAATTATCATCTGCGTATTCTATTTTCTGTACCCTTGCATCATGGAGAGAATATTTGGAATACTCGCCAAAAGATTTTATTGTTTTCATAGAACCTCGTTACATAATTAACAATACTATAATCTAAAATTCAATTAATTTGAGCCTATTTTATTAATTCTTTTCATCTAATATTGTATCATGTAATGCATAACACTTAATCTTATATAATAATTGGGATGGTGTATATAACACTATCCCAATACATGCACTTTAATTGTTTAATAAAGTTATATTTTAAGATTATTCTCAATATCAGATAAATTCCCCGAGTTATGTAAGCATATAATTTAATTAGAACGATTTTTATTCCATCCAGTTTTTATCTGTGAATCAATGAAGCTTACATCTGCCATCTTCATTTTTTTCCAGTCTCCAGCTAAATTACCATAAGTCAAAACTTCATAACAAAATAACCAATAACGATCCATATCAGTCTTTTTCAACTTTCTTGCAAGCTCGTTAAATGGTTTTACTTGAGTTGCATCTCGTTTTCCTCTATTAATTTTCATAAAGTAAATCCAACTCATAACTAATAGCAAACAATCTTTACTATTAAAAACATAATCTTTCACACTAGACCAATCATTATCAAATGCGTCTAGTTCAAAATCAAATTTTATTGCAAAATAAATAGCATAACACAAGCTTTCATAATCATTTATTTTCACTGCATCCTGATATATAGCATCTGAAAATCTTTTAATTTCTTCTTTATCTACCTTATATGGTTCAAATACAAATTCTTCCATTAAAGGAAGTAAATATGGATAAAGGATCGCTAAATGCATAAATCTTTTTGTAGCTAATAGCTTTCCATTTTTTGATTTATTTAACCCCCTTAATGTTTTAATAGCATAATTTATAATCGCACAATCACCACTTTCCACTGCAAGTTTTAAAGCTGTATCTATAAATGTATTAACCTGAGTATATTTTAATATTCCTGAATTACTGCCTCCGATTAGCCCTTTAAGAGTATGCTTCCAAGTCTTATCTACACCAATTGGTAGCTCAACTACTTTTGTTTTCTTATGATTGAGGTGTAAGTCAAATTCATATAATGCTTCCTCAAGATCAACAATAAAACGTTGTGCATCCTTGTGACTTTTAACATAGCAATCATAATCATCTATAGCCCTAACATAACGATAACCTTTCTCATATAGTTTCCTATCAACAACCGTTAAAATAATTTCTGAAAGTATATTGGAAGAATGAGGCCCGATAAGAATTCCATGTGTTTCACCATGATGCATATCGGAACATGCACTATCAATTTCGTTATACCAGGCACTGCTATCCTTATGATTTTTTTTAGCCGTTTCTTTTCCCACTAATGCCCAAGGTATTGAGTGACTATAAATACTTGGAAAGCATGTAGATATATCTGCTTTAACTAAATACCTACTAGCACCATCTTCATGAAATAGTAAGTCCAACTCTGGATTACCATCAGTACGCCAGTCTTTATAATTCATTTCAAAGATTCGACGCTTTCCAGATTCTTTTCGAATATGAATACGACTAATACGATGTTTCTGATTAGCAGTTTGAGTATGAAAGTGTTGTTTTATCTTAGCCCAGTTTGACTTTAGCTCTAAGCATAACAATTGATACTTGAATGGGTTAGGGATTCCCATAATACGTGGTGTACCTATATTTCGCATTACTCGAAAGCTTATATACTCATTCCATCCTGAGGAAAATGAGGTTTCTAAACCTTTACAATACTCAAAAAATGGAACAGCAGTAAATACAGGAGGTAGTTTTTCTGCAAAAAAACCATATGCAAGAAGCCCTTCATATAATTCATCTTCAGATATTTCATCCATAAAATCTGTATATTTTTTAGACATTTTAGTTTTACTCCCTAATTCTTATAATTCACCCCATAAAAACAAAAATATTATATGAAATTATATAATGAATTTTATCTTTATCAATTCAACTAATTGAAGAAACAGGTAAAACATTTTCTTCACCAAAAAATTCTTTCGCTTTACCTAATATTTCAGAATCTTGAGTAGGTAAATATATTATTAAATTCCTTTTTGCTCTCGTTATGCATACATAAAATAATTTTTTCGTTCTTTTCTGAACAGTAGGGTTTGGAGATCCTTTTCCAAATAATGTATTAAAATCGTATTTATTCCAATTAGACTCTAATATAAGAAGTACATTGTCATATTCACTCCCCTTTACACTATGTTGAGTACAAATTGGTGAAAATTCTTTTAAGTATAATATACTTTTTCTATATTGCTTAAATGTTATCCGTTTTATTCTCTCCCATAAATAAAATCCTGCATTTAAAATATAGTCACTAAATAAATCATCTTCGTCGAGTAATCCCTTTTCTTCTGCAAACGATAAAACTTCTTCTATCGTTTTATCATCTTCTTTTACAAGATAATCAATTGCTTGCTTAAGACAAATCTTATCCTCTCTATTACGAATAGAAAATTTTGTTATTCGTAAAAACTCATTAAATTTATCATCCTCATATAATTCGATAATCTCCTCTAATATATCTAATCTACGTAAGATCCTATCTCTATAAGAATTAGCTTCATATTTACCACTCATTCCGTTTAATTTATATGACATAAGGGATTCCTTGGTGACTCTACATTTTGCGTAAGCTTCTACCCATGACATATCTGCTAAAATCCTATATACTGACTGATAAGTATCATCTCTATTAATTTGATCCAGCAAATCTTCTCTATTAAATATTGGTTTCTCCTCTAACGCCAACTCTCCCAAAGTCTTATCATTATCTAAACCACCCTTATCAATCTTTCCTTTTATCTTGCTTATAAGCGTAGTTATCAAATCAGCATTATATAGATCATATAAATCTTTAAAGCCAGCCATTTCAGCATTATATTTATGTGTTAACCTTAACTCTTTGGTTTGTTTTCCATTAGAAAAATCCCAAAAATCAAAAATCGCTTTTTTCTTTATACTAATAAAATCATCTGGTTCATTTCCATATAAAAATTTAATACTACCCGCTCTAATAGTACCATTCTCCATATTAGGTGCATTTATATCTTCTGAAGGTATTTGCTCGATACCATCATCTCTAAATTTATTAGCTACTTCTATTACAACTCTTGGATTTCTTCGATTTTGTTTCTTTACTATTTTAGTTAATCTATATTGAGTTAAATCACCAACTCCATTGTCATATATAGCCTGCATTGAATCCCCAAAAAAACCGATTACATTTTTTTTACTGCTTTGCTTTAAATGTTTTAATAAAATATCAGCTACTAAGGGACTCGTATCTTGATATTCATCAACAAAAATACAATCTGCACTATCCTTCAAAATATCTGCCATTTTTTTGTATTTCTCAAACATTTTTTCTGCAATAGTTATAATATGATCATGGCTAATTTTAACTACATTTTTATCATTTGGTGTTACAGAGTAATACTCGTCATAATCTACATAAAATTCTTTAAAATAATCTTTATAAATTAACTCCTCACCATAATCTTTTGGTTTTTTAAAGCTTTTTTCGCCTTCATCATTAATAAGTTCAGTTAAAATATTCTTAATTTCATCTTGATATTTTCCAATAAGACTCCATATAAACTCATGAATTGTTGATACCCTAAGATTCTCATTTTCTATTCTTGACAAAATTTCTGCAACTGCATTATTTGTATATGTAATGCAAACTATCCTAATATTCGGTAATTCCTCTGTAAGAGTATTTATCAAAGAAATCAACGAATATGTTTTTCCACTTCCAGCTCCGCCTTCTATAATAAAATTTTCACCATTTTTTATACATTGAAGAGCTTTCAAAACTTCTTTTTCTAATTGTTTCGTAGCCATAATAAGCCCTCCTCAATATATTGCGGAACGTTCCACTTTTCATTCTCTTGTCCATTTTCATCATCAAAATACAATAAACTTGATGCAAATGCAGATTTCTTTGCTACTTTATTCAAAGCAAAATTATAATAATCACTTGAAATATCGGATTCATTAAAATTCTTTAAAGCTCCATATTCATATAGTCCCTCTTTATTCTTTAATATAAATTCTTTATTTAAGGCTATAAAGGCATCTTCAAAACTACTTGCCTGATATCCACCATCAGTTTCTGGTACTTGGTATGCTATTCGAATGTTATCTTGAATTTTATCCTCTGATCTTTTTTCTACAAGTTCCCTAAATTGATTCTCCGATGTATCAAGGCCAGCATATTTAAAAAAAATTTTAATAGAAGCATTGCTTGTATACTTTGCATCTTTAGGATGTGACTTCACATATTTTCCATCATCATTTTTATTCGCAGCATCTATATCTGTAATTATCAAAACCTTAATTCCTAAAAAATCAAACAATGGAACAAAAACATGTGAATGTGCTCCAGCTTCTATTACAGAAATATTTTGTGATAATAACGGTACAGTATCTCCTGATGAAGTTTCTTTATTATCAATCTTATGCATCATCATCGGCATTAGGATTCTTTCAGTATCCCCCTCTATACAAATAGCTTTATCGGCAAAAAAAAGCTCACTTCTATTTATTGTCAAATATTGCTTTACAAACTTAAATCCTTGCTGTTCATCTCCACCATACTTATCTTTTAAAGAATTAAAACTTTTTGCTATAACCTCATTCCCTTCTCTCTTTAAATATATGATGTCATCAAAATTACATTCAGAAACTATATGTGATGAATGCGAAGTAATTAAAATCTGTAACTGTTTATTCTTTTCACGCAGAAACTTATTTCTATGTGTTGCAATATGTGATTTTATATTTCTTATAAATACATACTGTAACTGAGGATGTGTATGTGCTTCAGGTTCTTCAATATATAAGAGATTTATATCTGCTGGCTGTTCAAACAATTCCTGTATTTTAGTTTCAATTTCAAACAAAATGCCTATTAAATTTAAATACCCCAATCCATTATAAGTTTCAGGAAGTGAACAATCTTCACCTTGTCTATAACTTAAATTTGTATTATCTGACAATAAATTTTTCTCTGAAATAGATGACTCTATTGCTATATCAATTCCACTTTCTGTACCACCATAATTTTTTATGACACCTATAACATCGCTAAAAATACCATCAATAGATTCTCCACTTTCACTTTGTTCCCCATTATAAATCTTATATAATTCTTTGTCGGCTTCCTCCAGTGTTTCTTCAAGTTTTGTAAATATTAATCCACTTTCATCTTTGGCGGCTTTATAAGAACTAAAATATTTACTTGTTAAGCCTGATAGAACATGGTTACGATCATCATTAGAAACTGCTCTATCAGCTCTTATTCCTAAGACTTTAATTACTTTTTGAATATCCTTATTATCAATTTCCTCTGATCTAGCTGATGTAATTTGATCAGATTCAATATCAAAGCCCCTTGAGTATTTTTTAGTTTCAAAATAATTGGAAAAATTCTTACTAATAAATTTAGAAAAAGATACAAAATTCTCAATTTTCTTATCTTTTATTATATCTTTTAGTTTTATAATTTTATTTATAGGCATTATCGAAATAAATTCTAAAACTATAATATTATTATCCGGATTTAAATCCATCATAAATTTTTGTATATTTCTATATGAATCATTTTCATTATACTCAATAAATAATTTCAAATTAACAGCTTCTAATGATGCAACCGAATCCTGCTCAGATATAATATTCTTATATATATCTTTCTGACACTCTAAATTTATATCTTCCCACATTATTTTGGATGAATTTAGCATCTTATCCATAATAATCAACGCAGAAGTCTTTCCACAATTATTTTTACCTATGACTAACGATAACTCTTCTTTAAACTCTAATTCGAAATTTTTTAGTAGTCTAAAGTTTTTAACCAACATCTTTTTTAAATACATTTAAAACACTCCCCTTTTTATAAATAATCATATCACTTGATTATTCCACAATTATTTCAGCATAATAATCTAAAATGTGGTATTGGTTATAATATTTTATTGATTTTTAATATACTTTGATACTTAAATAGGCTGTACAAATCGCCCTGCCTAATTACATGTCAACTCCTTTATATATTCAATCAAAATAGTAAAAAAGCCTCCCATCAAAATGATAGGAGGCTTTTATGCACTCTTCAAATCCAAAACTCTCCCTTTCAAACTTATTCTTTTACCTTTCAGTTGAATTCAGAATTACTCAAAAAGTACAGTTAATGAATTTAAATCAATATTTCTTATTATTCCCACTCAATTGTAGCAGGTGGTTTAGATGTAATATCGTACACAATACGGTTAATGTGTTGTACTTCGTTTACGATACGACGGGAGATTGTGTCCAATACATCGTAAGGGATACGTGCCCAGTCAGCAGTCATGAAGTCTGTTGTTGTTACGCCACGCAATGCCAATGTGTAGTCGTATGTACGGAAGTC
>ENA-OWOI01000142-OWOI01000142.1-gut-metagenome-genome-assembly--contig:-NODE-142-length-24556-cov-6.178643_pt1 | contig 24556 bp, 18 predicted proteins | sample MGYA00248258_ERZ651800 | MGnify/ENA primary metagenome ERZ651800 (study PRJEB26908, sample SAMEA4031704) | gut metagenome | biome: gut; feature: normal infant; material: stool | place: China | collected 2015...
ACTCAAGAAATGCTTGCTGATATCGACAAGGAAACTGTTGATTTCATGCCGAACTATGATGAAAGCTTGCAAGAACCAACTGTATTGCCAGCGAAGATTCCTAATCTTCTCATCAATGGTTCCAGCGGTATCGCCGTAGGGATGGCGACAAATATTCCACCACATAACCTCAACGAGGTATGTAATGGCCTAGCGATGCTCATCGACAATCCGGATGTGACTGTAGATGAATTGATGACCGCTATTAAAGGTCCAGACTTCCCAACTGGAGCGCTCATTTTGGGCCGAGAAGGCATCAAAAAAGCGTATTCTACAGGTCGTGGTAGCGTTAAAATGCGTGCTCGTGCGACCATCGAAGAGATGTCTAAGGGAAAGCATAAAATCGTAGTGACTGAGATTCCGTACCAAGTTAATAAGGCTCGCGTTATCGAAACAATTGCGAACTTGAGCCGTGATAAGGTTATTGATGGCATTACAGCACTTCGCGATGAATCTGACCGCCAAGGTATGCGCATCGTTATCGAATTACGGGCTGACGTGCAACCAGACATCGTACTTAACAAATTATATAAACACACTCAACTTCAAGAAACATTCGGCGTGATTATGCTCGCTCTCGTAGATGGACATCCTCGCGTATTGAATTTGAAAGAAGTATTGGGTTACTACTTAGATCATCGTCTAGATGTTATCGTACGCCGCACTCAATTCGAGCTTAACAAAGCCGAAGCGCGTGCTCATATCTTGGAAGGCTTGTTGATTGCCCTCGACCACATCGATGAAGTAATCGCTACAATCCGCAGTTCCCAAACTGACGAAATTGCACGCAATGCATTAATGCAAAAATTCGGGCTTTCAGAAAAACAAGCGGTTGCCATCCTCGACATGCGTTTACGCCGTTTAACAGGCTTGGAACGCGAGAAAATCGAAGAGGAATACAAGGAATTGTTGGCATTGATCGAAGATTTGAAAGCTATCTTGGCTAACGAAGCGCGTCAACGACAAATTATCAAAGACGAACTCGATGATATGAAGAAAAAATACGGCGACCCTCGTCGTTCTGAAATCACCATCGATACGTCCGACCTTGATGTAGAAGACCTCATTGCTGACGAAGAAATGGTTATTACCTTGACTAAACAAGGTTACATCAAACGCATGAACGCGAACGTATATCGCAACCAACATAAAGGCGGCGCTGGCGTTATCGGTATGAAGACGAAGGAAGATGATTATGTAACGCAAATTATGCATGTGCGGACCCATAATACATTGTTATTCTTCACATCTACAGGCCGTGCATATCGCCTCAAGGCGTACGAAGTGCCGGAAGCAGGCTCCCGCAACTCTCGTGGTACCGCTATGGTTAACGTATTGCCACTCGCAGTAGGCGAATCCGTTACGACTATGATCGACCTTGAACGGGTCCATGAAGATGTAAATTTATTCATGGTCACTGAGTTCGGCGTTGTAAAACGTACAGCTATTGAAGAATACCGCAATATCCGTCGTTCTGGTCTCAATGCGATTAATCTCGACGAAGGCGATCGTTTGATTTCCGTTAACGTAACGACTGGCAACCAAGACATCTTGATTGGCACTAAGTTGGGTATCGCTATTCGCTTCAGCGAGCACGATGTGCGCCTCATGAAACGGGCAGCTCACGGCGTGCGCGGTATTAAATTAAATGCAGGCGACGTGGTTGTAGGCGCTGGTGTTCTTAATACTGATGAAAGTGAAGCACAAGTGTTTACTATCTCTGAAGAAGGTTTTGGTAAACGCAATGATGCGGAAGCTTATACATTGCAAAAACGCGGTGGTAAAGGCTCTAAGAACTTCAAGATTACTAACAAAACCGGCGATGTAGTAGCCGTAGAGGTTGTTCATAACGATGACGAAGTCATGCTTATCTCTGAGCAAGGTAAAATCATCCGCTTCAATATGAATGACATCGCTGTGAAGAAGGGCAAAGCTATCTCTGGTGTGAAAACACAAAACCTCGACGAAGGTGATAAGGTAGCTAGTATTGCTGTTATTCCAGGCGCTGAAATCGAAGAAGAAGTAGAATAATATAAAACACTATATAACTATTAAGTAACCATGGGCGATCATCTTAGATGGTCGCCTCTAGTGTTGAGGAGTTTAAAAATGAAAAAATGGCTAGCTGCTATGTTTGCAGCAGGAGTTTTCTTTGTAGGTGGCTTTGGTCAAGCTAGTGCTGCTGACTGGTACTATATCGATGCTGATGCTGACGATGCGGCATGGTTTATTGACAACTCTTCTGTATATAAAACAGATGATGCGGCTACAGTACTTGTTAAAATTAACAATGTAGAAGGCTTTACATATATCTACACAGTACGGATCGATCGCAAAGAAAAAACATGGACAGAACTTGATACAACAGTATATAGCAATGCTGGTATAGCATTGCTATCCAGTAAAGAAGCACAAAAACCTACGAAAATTGAACCGGATACCATGGGGGCGGAAGTTATGCAGGCCCTATGGGGTAAATAATCCAACAATTTAATAGAAGCTGATATTCGCTCTGTCTATTTAGATACTCAGAACGTATAAGTAGCCCCGAACTATCCTGAAAGCCTCCATAGTGACCTAAGTCGGTTTCAGAATAGTTCGGGGCTTTCTATATTATTAGTACTCTTACAGGGCGAATATCCGCTTTCAAATCCGTTGGATTATTTAATCCCATAAGGGGCCTTGCTAGACTTCCTAGGGAGAAAAAGTGACCTAAGTCGTTTTCAGAGTAGTTCGAGGTTTTCTATATCATTAGTACTTTTACAGGGCGAATATCCATATTCAATCGTGTCAGATTCATTTTTTCATACAGAGAGAATATTCCAAGGTGAGTGTGTTTTTGTTTTAGGTAGGTATGTTATTGAATAGATATGACAAAGAGGCTGTAATTAAAACTTAGTTTTAATTACAGCCTCTGGATTAGATTGTATTAACTATTATGATGGGAAAATTTAAATACTTCTTTTAAACTTATAATAACCAGAATTAGTGTAATTCCCCATCCAATTCGAGTTGCTAATAATAAATCATTTGACCAGATATTTAAGCAAGTTGCACCAATAGCTGAACCGATTGAAATCGCAACATTTTGCAGCATTCGTTGCAAAGCTCCTGTACTTCCTTGGATTTCCATAGGACTGGCTTGCATAATACTGGCAATATTAGCAGGTTGAAAGTATCCTCCACCAATACCGTAGATGAATAATCCTAATGTTAAGAGTTGATAAGGCCAGTTAGGATTGATCAGTAAGAGAAAAATCAAGGATATGATAATAATACTTAGACCAATATGGCTAAATAGCTTATTTTTATTGCCGTTATTGATTTTACTGGATATTCTTGAAAAAAGCACCAGCCCTGTAGGAGCTCCTAGAACAAGAAATCCAGTTTGCCCCACTTCTAGATGATATGATTGTTCAAAAATGAAGGGGGGAAGTAAAAAGATCATTGCAGAGGCAAAGCCAAAAGTAACTGTTTGAAAAAGGTAAGAGATTACTTGAGGATTATTTTTTAATCCTTTGATATCGATAAGTGCGTGTTTGTTATTAAGTTCCACATAGTAAAATATAATTCCGAGCAACAAGCTAGATAGTATCAGGATTATACCAACTACAAATAGATGTGATTTGTTTAATAAAGATAATCCTAATAAGAGAGAAACTAACATGAGAGTGTTTATAGTAATTCCAAGCATATCTAATTGTCGGTTGTTGTTTTTTTCGGAGAGTTTATTGAGAAGGAAATTATTACATGCAATTCCAAAAATTACAAAAGGAATATTTATCAAAAAAATAAGTTGCCAGAAACTTAACGAAAGTATGATCCCGCCTAAAGAGGGCCCTAGAATAGGGCCTAAACCAATCATAATTCCGAGGATACCAATAGAGCTATTTTTACGTTTTTCAGAAACTAAAGTTGTAATTAGTGCGGCAGAAGTAGCTTGTAAAGCAGCCGCTCCTATGCCTTGAAAAATTCGTCCAATAATTAATAAACTGATATTGTTAATTAAGCCACAAAATAAAGAACTTAGACCAAAAAGCACGAATCCTAAATACGAAATTTTTAATTTTCCAAATTTATCGCTTAATACGCCTAAAGGTAGGATAGAGATAGCTAAAGCTAAAGTATAACCGGTTATTGTGAAGGCTGCAATATCAGTTGAAGTTTGAAATTGTTCTTTTAAAAAGGGTAATGCTATATTGATAATTCCTGTATCGAGAGTGGATAATAACATTCCCATACCTGCAACAATTGTTATGAGTAAATCTTGCAATTGTTTATTCATAAAGATTTCTCCTTTTCTTTAAAACTATTAAGTATAATATAATAAGTCTAAAGTCTATAATCAAACGATTCAAAAAATATCGAATCGTTTAGGAGGATGTTTATGTCTATTACAATTCGGTTTAGCGATTATGCTTTGGAAACAAATGAAACGTTAATACAAAGAATACAATTTGTGTATTCCCCTTTAAATGAACTTTTTAGAAGTTTACATGTGCTTTTAAATCCGCGCCATCATGGAACTAATATTGATTGGGTGATTGAGATACAAGATAAACTTACTGAAGAATTTTATGAGAATCTTCATTATTTCCAACTTTTTTATGAACTGGGGGTCTCTCCTATTTTACTTTGTAATTTTCGTTATCATATGACAACGATTGAAGAGGAAATACAAAATTTAAAGAAATTTCTGGTTAATTATCCGACTATTCAATTAATTGAGTATTTGGAGAGAATAATAGATGATAGAGAAAATGCCTTTATTCCAACATTAGCAAAAGGACTAGAGTGGAAAGATTTTTCTTTAAATGAAAATGATCAATTGCTTAAAGATTTGAAGCGAAATGCTACAAGTGTTTATAGGAGACTTTTTTCTTTTATTGATTGGTATAGAAAATCAATTTTTGATGATACTTGGAAAGAAAAATCAATTGAGCAAAAGCTTTTAATTGAAATACAAAAGCAATCTTCATTTTTGAGGGAAAAAGGTTTTATAGAGATGTTTAATCATTTACAAATTGATCGAATCCATTGGGAAAAAGGAGCTTTAGCTATTATTAAACCTTTTAATCAAGAGGTTTATTTAAAGGACAGTGACTCTATTATGTTGTTACCAAGTTATTTTATTTGGCCGCATCTGTTTGTTGAATCTTTTAATCAAGGAATTGCTATTACTTATGATATTGCGGAGCAACCAAGTTATTATAACTCCACACCGGAGGGATTAGTTACTATTTTTAAAGCCTTGAGCGATTCAGTGCGGTTGCAAATTATGAATTATGTTTTGGAAAAACCAAGTACGACACAGTCTTTAGCGCAAATTTTATTAATGACTGAATCAAGCGTATCGAGACACTTACAAATTTTAAAAGACGCAAAGTTATTGAAAGCAAGAAAAGTGAAGAAGTTTGTTCTATATGAACCGACAGAGTTAGTTACTCAACTTATGCCGAATTTCTATCGCTTCTTTCGAAATTAAGAGAAGATGAATTACCATGTTGTGGGTTGATAGAGATAGTTTTCATATAACATTTAGTTTTCCCTTATATACTAGTTTGTATATTTTTGTATTTTCTTTGAGAGGTATTAATATGAAAAAAACATTGGCAGCTGTTTTGGCAGCAGGTGCATTATTAATCGGCGGTATTGGTAGTGTTGATGCGGCTAATTGGTATACAGTAGGCACTGATAGCAATGGTGTTACTTGGTCTATCGACAATGATTCCGTTAAAAAAGATGATAAAAAAGCGGTAATGGATATTAAAGCTATGGACTATGAAGGTTACCATTACATTGTGACTGAAGAGTTTAATCATAAAAAACGGGAAGTTAAGGATCTTAAGGTGACTCTTTATAATCCACAAGGTTATGTTGTGAAAGAGGAACAAGTTAATAAAAATAGCCGTAAAGTTGAGCCAGGTACGCCTGCGTACGCTGTATTCCAACTTATTTGGGGCGGTAAATAATTGAATCCTACAGACGAGTACACTATTGCTTAGTACCGGCTTGTCTAGATTGAATGATTTTGTGAAAGCTTCACACACGCACGTTCTTTTAAAGAGCGTGCGTTTTTTTATGTACAATATAATTTTGTTTTAGCTCTTATAGTATTAACAATTAAGCCATTAGTTTTTATAGTGCTAATAAGTAAGTCACTTATTAAGGCACATTAGTTAATGCCCTTAAGATAGATGAATTATTCATCTTTCTATGTTAAAATGTGATTTAAAGTACACTTTTTCAGAGGTTTTGTGCAAAAGTGTAACAATTCTACATAGTATAAACTTTCACCATAGCGTATACTATAGGTAAGATGCAGAAGTATGGCTTGGGCGTAGTGCTCCGTAGTTTGGCATATTTCGCCCCAATAGGTTTGGTAGTTATAGTTTGTTAGAGGAGGTCCTCATGTCTCAATACGAATTTATCGATAAACGCGTGCCGATTGCACTCGACAATCCATCCATTTATCACGACATTTCCAAGTGTAAAAACTGTACGTTATGCCGTCGCGCTTGTGCGGATGTAATGAGCGTACTTGATTACTACGACCTTGATGCAAACGGCGATGTGCCTGTATGTATTCATTGTGGTCAATGTGCCGCAGCATGCCCATTCGACTCCATGCATGCTAAATCCGAGCTTGAAAAGGTAAAAGCAGCCCTTGCTGATCCTGAGAAAATCGTCGTAATCCAAACAGCGCCAGCAGTTCGTGTATCCATCGGTGAAGGTTTTGGTTATGAACCAGGTACATTCTTGGAAGGCAAAATGGTTGGTGCCTTGCGTAAACTTGGTGCAGACTATGTAGTAGATACTAACTTTGGTGCGGACTTAACCATCATGGAGGAAGCATCCGAGCTTGTAGAACGTCTTAAAAATGGCGGTCAAATCCCTCAGTTTACAAGCTGTTGCCCAGCGTGGGTGCGCTTTGCGGAAATCTATTTCCCTGAATTGATTCCTAACTTGTCTTCCACACGTTCTTGTATCGCTATGGAAGCGGCTATGATTAAAACGTACTTTGCAGAGAAAAAAGGCATCGATCCTCGTAAGATTGTATCTGTATCTGTAAACCCTTGTACGGCTAAAAAAGCAGAAACGAAACGGGAAGAAGAAAATGCAGCGGCTCGTTACCACAATGACGAATCCCTTGGCATGGACACAGATATTTCCATCACAACTCGTGAGTTTATTCGTTGGATTCAAGAGGAACATATCGACTTCAACACAGTGGAAGAATCTCAATTCGACGACTTAATCGGCATGGAAACTGGCGCATCCATCATCTTCGGTAACACAGGTGGTGTTATGGAAGCGGCGATGCGTACGGCTTACAAGCTCATCACTGATAAAGAGCCACCTCCATATGCGTTGACTCATCTCGAAGACGTTCGCGGTATGGAAGGCGTAAAAGAGGCAACTGTTCAATTGGGTGATGACGTAACATTGTCCGTTGCCGTTGTTCACGGTGGTAAAAATACACGTGACTTCTTGAATGCATTGAAAGACAGCGGTAAACACTACGACTTCATCGAAGTTATGGCGTGCCCAGGCGGTTGCATTGGTGGTGGTGGCCAACCGCGCACTAAATTGCCGCAAGCCGTGAAAACTAAAGAAGCTCGTATCGGCGGTCTTTACGAAGCTGACGAAAACTACAAATGGGTTGCGTCCTATGAAAATGAAGAAATCCAAACATTGTACAAAGATTTCTTAGGTGAACCATTGGGCCATAAGGCACACGAACTTTTACACACACACTACACAGACCGCAGCACGGTTCTTGGTACTCGTAAAGACGTAACACCTGAAACATGCCCAACATCCCCTAAATTTAAAGGCTAATGATAGTCGATTGCTTGAATATGGTGTAAGTAAACATATAGTAGCGTTAGCTATTTAGGGTATAACAACATAAAATAGAAAATCCTACGGGTCATGAGTGACTTGATACTCACGTAGCCTTTGTTACAGTGCGGTCACTTTTTAAACGATCCGTAGGATTTTTTATATAATTATTCAAAATTCACATATTTTTACTGTATAACTTTATTATAATAATTCAGTACAAAAAAAATTATTTTATTATGAGGAAAAGATGAATCATTTAGTGTATAATATAAAAATATACTGTACGGATCAAGAGGGGACTTATGGGTGTTGCATTGGGAGAGCAACATAGAAAGCCCATAATATTCATAATATTGCGTAAGCATTAAGGAGCTTTTAGGAGAGATGAACCAGTTTTTTCGGCGGGTCCTGAGTGGCCTTGCCTTACTAGTTGCTGTCGTTGGTACAACTGGATGCCAACATGAGAGTCAGGCAGAACAAGAAACGGTACGAACCGTATCGTACCGTGCCGTCCTGGAGTCCAACAAACCTGTGTCTGAAAAGGTGGACACTTGGATTGCGGCCATGTCCCAAGAGGATAAGGTAGGGCAGCTGATGATGATCAGCCTTCATGGTAGTACGATAGGACAATCCCAAAAGGATGTGATCCGAAAATACCGTGTCAGTGGCGTTATGCTAACGAATGAAAATCTTATTAATAAGAACCAAGTGAAAACTTTCACCAGCGATATTATGCAAACGGCGATAACCTCTAGCATGGTGACACCCTATATTGCGGTGCATCGTGATCGCATATTGCATGGGAATGAAAGTTTCTTGCGGTTGCCGAAGCCCAATCGATGGGGGCAATTGCCTATGGATCGTATCATTAATTTGGCCACGCGATCTGCTATTGAAATGCGGGATATGGGCTTTAACTTGGTTATTGGGCCTAATGCTAACCTTGGTGTACCAAATATGTCCTATACATCCGACCCCACGTGGGCGGGTCACATAAACCTTGCCATGGTGGAGCGTTACCAAATTAATCATATGTGGTCCGCTTATAACTACTTTCCGGCGGTGACCTTAGGGGATGCATCCTTTGGATCAGCTAATGAGGCGAAAGCGTATCTCAGCAATAATGATGTGGCCGTCTTTAAACGTCTCATTGCGCAGACGACGGCGAATAGCTATATGCTTGTGATGAGTCACATCCAGATTCCCGCTATCGATAATGAACACTTGGCGAGTTCCTCTAAGCCGATTATTGACGGTTGGCTTCGCAAGGAGCTCGGCTATAAGGGGATTGTTATGACGGACCGTATCGATGTGGGTGCGTTGCAATCTAATCAAAAGATAGGCGATTACGCTGTGGCTTCCATTTTGGCGGGCAGTGATCTCATTCTTGTTGATGCGGATACGATTCATATCGATGAAGTCCATCGTGCGCTGACGCAAGCGGTGGCGGATGGAACGATTACGACCGAGCGGCTTAACGAATCGGTTAAGCGTATTTTATTGATGAAAATGCAAACGCAAATTGATCCATAAGATATTTAAGAATATCAGATTTTGTAATCAGGAATTTACGAATTAGATATTTACAAGTTAGATATTTACTATTAAGAAACTTAGTATAAGAAATTCAGTAACAATTTAATATACTTAATATGCAAATGACGTGCTATACCTTTTGGGTAGCACGTCATTTTTAACATATATAGATTAAACTATATAGTTTAAAATCTATAGTTTAATATGTATAGCTTATAATGTATAACTTATAATATATAACTTATATAACCATGCCTTATAGGATATGTTGCTATCAAAGGTATATGAAAATAAAGTAATCATAAGGCCTTTTATGATGATAAGGCAACATATATCGCATGAAAGCTCTGATTTGATGCGTAAAAAAATTAACATAATAAAAAGCTATGTTAACTATATGAAAAAAAGTTTAATAATGATTTAAAATTATGATATAATAATTTCCGTAAATAGTTGGAGGTGAGTATATGAATTTTGTGGGACGTGCTGAAATTATAGAGCGTATCCAGTCCCGAATTGCAATGGGCCAAATGAGTTTATGTGTTGTATATGGTCCTCATCGCAGTGGTAAATCCTATGTGGCTTCGCAACTTGTACGCCGTCATAAGGCGATATATTTGGCGGGGCGTATGGCTAATGAATCCGTCCATGTGGCTGATATAAATAGAGCTCTTGAGGCACGTTTTGTTCCTGCTAATGCTCAAGATACATTCGAGCCTGTAGAGAGTTTGCAGCAGGCTTTTGTGAGACTTTTTGAAAGCAGTGTGAAAACACCTCAGACTGTGGTGATTGACGATTATCCATCCTTGGTGGAAGCAGTTCCTCAGTTTCCCATTCACTTGCGCGATTTATTAGATACCTATAAAGATACGAGCCGTTTGAACATCATATTGATGGCGAATGGTCTGGAACAGCTTGATGGCCGCATCATTGGCGATCGCAGCCTCATTGCTCCTTTCGTGTCCGAATATCTTGAGGTGAAACCATTTTCCTTAGTTGATATGAAATCTTTGGGCCTTCACTATGCAAAGGATGATTTGCGCACCGTCTTTGCCGTAACCGGTGGGTTACCTGCCTATGTGCAATACTTTGATAATGGTGAAAGCATCGATACGAATATTATTAATTTGTTCTTCTCAGTAACGGGAGCTCTCTTTGAAGAAACACAGTATATTTTGCATCGAGATATGAAAAATATAACCGGCGCCAATGCCATTTTAACGGGTCTTGCTAGCTTGGAAAGACCGTATTACGTGGAGCTTTTACAAGAAAGCCAAATTAAAAGTGGTACCTTTACATCTCGTTTGAACGATCTCATGTCTATGGGACTCGTGGGCCGTATTCAGGCAAGTAACCGTGGGAACGCAAAGTACGCGGATTACCATTTTACGAACAGTATGTTCCATTTCTGGTACCGCTATGTATATAAATATTGGGGCGATATCGTGCGCGGTTATGGCGCTGATGTATATTATAATCATGTAAAACCGCAGCTCAATGACTTTGTCCAAGCCGCGTGTATTGCGATTTAATCAGACAATTTCAGATTGAATACTACTACCTAAAGATGGAATACTATTACCCAATGATAGTATATATTTCCTCTAAAAAATGACACCACATTACATATGTGGTGTCATTTTTAGTAATTATATATTTTCAGTAATTATCCTTTGGATTACATACTTATGTTGTACTTTGGATAGAAATTAAGGTTCAAATATAACAGAATATAGGGAAATTCCAAGGAATTGCTGATTTGTCAAAACACTCTTTCCGCGGTATTGTGTACATAAGCGCTATGCCATGGCAGGAAAGGGGATTTATGTTATACACAAACGAAGAACCTTTAGTACAAAAAACAAGTATTAAAACTGCAAATTTACAACATGACAACTATCAGTCAGAAACATTAGAAACACAGGCATTACCATCTCATTCTTTACTATCAAAAGCTAATGAGTCTAGGGAAAGTATTCCAGAGGAATTGAAATTACAGACCCTCGTCTGTGGTCATCAAGTTTTATCGTCCTTGTCGGACAAGAGCCTCGTGTCTATCTGTCAAAAGCCGAATATGCGGATTCAGACGGTGGGATATCAGCCGTGGTCCGCTGATGAGCTTCGTCATGATGCGGCACAAATCGAGCTTTGTCGCAGGTATCGACCGCTCATCTTGCACTATACGAATCGCATGGGAAACCGCGAGTTCCGCGAGGACGTAGAGAGCTATCTCTGGGCCATCCTCATAGAATCGATTTATAGCTTCGATTTGGAAGGTCCTGTACCGTTCCCAGGCTTTGTGAAAGCTGGCATCATGTACGGTTACATGAGGTACTGGAAGCGTGAGCGATTGCGTTATCGCCGTGAAATTCACATCCCAGATCGCACCACCGATGATGGAGAAGTGGCTTTTGGTATGGATATCTTCGCATCTGGCGAGAATGTAGCGGATATGGTGATGAGTGTTGATGAAGAGCATAGGCTGCGAGAGCGCCTTGTGTGGGCCTTAGGTAGACTATCGCCTGATCAACGAGACCTACTGCGCCGTGTATACGGTGAGTGCCAAAGCTTGGTATCGGTTAGTGAAGAACTGAACTGTAGTCGCCAAGCCATCCAACGGCGCCACGAACGAGCTATTCGAAAGCTGCGTAGATATTTGAGTACGGACTTTGAAGTCTTACGTGTGCATTAGTTATTATAATTTAATTTCTTATTTATATCCTATATATTGCATATTTCTTTTAATCTCGATTAACAAATATACATAAAATATGCAATTCTCAATTTAAATGAGAAAATAATGACACATCAAGGTATATTTAACTTTTACAAGATCATAAAGTCTTTAAATATACATAAATTTCTATAGTTTTGTATATATATTTACAAATTATACAGGCTGATATACAATTAAGTCAGCAGCAGATTAAAGCATGCTAATCTGCTTTCACAGAACACGTGTTCATTGTATTGTTGAAAGGAATGTTCCTGATTAGATTGGAGAGGATTCCATGGCAATAGATGATAAACTAACAGATTTGATGGCCGCTCGGCTATCTAAGGGAGAAGATTTGGATTTGATCTATACGAATCCGAAGAATCACATTGTTTGTTTTATTCCTACCTATCAACCTAGTGGTGGAGACAGTACGAAGTGTTATTTTGTGGATGGTCGCGAAGAAATGGTTCATCTGCCAATGCGCACAATCACGCGAGAGCTGGCGATGCAGGAAGGGCTGAGACCCAATTACATCATGACCAGCGACGGTCGACGCAGCAGCTATACCGCGCCTAAGACCTATGGTCCGCATCTAACCTTTGCTCATATTAAATGTCGCCGCCCTATCGGCAAGGACGTGGTGTACGGCCTCTTTAACGTGGCTATACCCTATGAATATATCGTTAAGGAAGGTCCAGAACCCGATACGAGCTATATTCATGTGGCGGACTTTGCACCGATCTTGGTGTACCAATCCCCGCGTCATGTCAAACACAAACTGAATGAAGCGATGCTAGAACACTGCAACTACGTGCGAAAAATGCTAGCCCGCATCAAACTCAGCCAAAACCCTCAAGTCGTGGCCGAACTATTTATCGCCTGGAGAGACCTAACGAGATAATTCGTTGGATGGTGAAAGTAGAAATAGGCGGGTGGAGAGAAATCTGGAAAAGGAGGATAGGCGTATAAGTATAGAAATAAAATATCGAATTAAGGTAATCATGTAGATATAAAATACCTCAAATACATTTTAGAAAAACCACCTCTTATAGGGGTGGTTTTTCTTATATGACAACAGTGTTATATATTAATACTCTGTGTATATTTAATAATCATTAAATATATTTATAATAAATTAATTGAATTTTGATATCAAAAATCCGATAATATAATTAATAATGAAAAAAATGTGAAGTTGCTTTCAGCTAGAGGTTTTTAGTTTAAGATTTTTTAGATTTAAGCAATCCGTAAAGATTCCACGGGAATAAAGATTAACATTATACAGTAATTTTTAGGAGAGGCATTATTATGTCAGTTAGTGAAAATTTTTCTACATTTTGTTCTAATTTAAGAATGAGTTCTGATACAGTTTCAAAAATTCAACAACGCTATCAAAAAATAACTAAGAGAATCAATCTTGATTATTGGGGAAATCAATCAGAAACAGCTCATAGTTTGTATGTTGGCTCATATGGTCGAGGTACAGAAATATGGACAAGTGATATAGATGTAATTGTACAATTACCATATGAAGTATATACAAGATTCAACGCTTATAGTAGTAATGGTCAATCAGCCTTTTTACAAGAGGTAAAAGGTGTTCTGCAAAAAACATATAGTACTTCTTATATAAAAGGGGATGGGCAAGTAATTGGTATAAATTTTCAGGATGGTATAAATTTTGAAATTGTTCCAGCTTTTATTAATATTCATAATAGTTATACTTATCCTGACTCTAATGATGGAGGGCGTTGGAAAATTACAGATCCAAGAAAAGAAATTGATGCTATAAATGAAAGAAATTATGGTAGCAATAAAAATTTAAAACGATTATGTAGGATGGTAAGAGCATGGAAAGAAAAATGTAATGTTCCAATTAGTGGAATATTAATAGATACATTAGCTTATAAGTTTATAGAAAATTGGACTTATAAGGATAAGTCTTATTTGTATTACGATTTTATGAGTAGAGATTTTTTTTATTATTTAAAAAATATTGATATATCTAAGAGTTATTGGTTGGCACCAGGTAGTAATCGTTTTGTTTATAAGTCAGGTAGTTTCCAATCTAAGGCAACAATAGCATATAATAATGCATTAGAGGCTATATCATATGAAGATAATAATAAATTTTATTCTGCAAGGTATAAATGGAGAGAGATTTATGGAGCGAAATTCCCAGAATAATCAGAGGTATAAGTTGGAATCCCAGCTTAGAGAAGCATATGGTAGGGTTGTATACACCCAAACGTGTCATGATAAAATTATAAACCGTTTAATAAAAAAGAGTAATAGAATAAAATGTTTACAGATTTTTTTATCGTCAATTACTACAAGTGGTTTTATTGTTACACTTTTTGCGGAAGATAAGATAGCGAGCATACTAGGTGCATTTATATCTCTTATATTATTAATTTTAAATTTTTATAGCAAAAATTTTAATTTAACAGAAGAAGCACAGAATCATAGGGTAGCATCAGATACTTTGTGGAAAATTAGAGAGGAATATATCTCTTTATTAACAGATTTTGATATTTTAGATTTAAAATCTATAATGAAAAAAAGAGATGAATTACAAGAACGGACAGCAGAAGTATATAGTTCCTCTCCTAGAACAGATAGAGAAAGTTATTTAGAAGCTAAAAAAGCTTTGAAAAATGAAGAGGAGCAAACATTTTCAGAAAGAGAAATTGATATTATGCTACCAAACTCTATAAGGCGCAGTAATAGGGTTAAAAAATAAAATTGTATGATAATGAGATTTAATATTTCAAGAAAGAGCTTTAGTCACATATTTAATAAATAAATTTTTCTTTATAAAGTGTGAGTGTAAGACTTAATAATTTATAGATAATCTACGAAGTTAATTTTTGTGCGGACTATACTCATGAAATTATCATGGTTGCTTTTGGGAGGCCCCAAATTTCATCATAATAATGGGTAATATAAGTATGCTGTTAGCAAGAGAGAATAGTAGTCTTGTTAGTGGTAGCCAGGTGATGAAAATTTTGACTCTCATAATTATTCTACTTGCTATATTGGATAGTTTGTGAATTGCCATTATAATTATCCTTTGCTTTTATTAACTATATTAGATTTCTCAATATAAATAACGATTTTTGTATAAAGTTGATTTGTAATATATATTATGTGAAGAAGCACTAACTTAGACTTAAGCTTTAAGGTAGTGCTTTTTTGTTTAATTTACTTATTTTAGATTTATAGAACTTCGTATGATATTATGAGGGGACAAGATCATATTGTTGCTGGGATTATGATGATAAGGTTATGGAATAGATGTATATATTAATTTAGTGAGTTGAGATAGTACAACTATGATTATATTAGATAAGTATAGCGATCTTGAAAAATTTAAGATGATAAAAAAAGACGCATTATTATGCATTATATCGAAGGAGTTTTATAAGAGATTACTTTGTAGTATATATTATTAATGAGAGAAATATTTAAGGAGTGTTAAAATGGCGTATTGGATTTTAAGTGCTGATTTTAAAAAGTGGAAACCAGAATTAGGAGATAGTTTTAACAAGTGGTCTGACTGGAATAAACCTATTAATTACAATTGTTTTATTTCATCAAAAACACGATTGAAGGGGAATGCAGCTAATCTTAATAAAAATGATATAGTGCTAATACATGCCAAAAGAAATGGAATAATAGGGATAGGTTACATTTCATATGTACCTATTGACAAAGAGAATATTCAAGAAAATGATTATATTACAGTTGAGCCAATTATGGTTTTAGAGAATATTCTTACAATTGATGAGTTAACTAAAAATAATTTGACAACTGGGTATCAGAATAGTTTTACATCTTGTGATGAAGCGAAATTTAATAAAATTATAGATTTAGCGAGTATTAGAAGTACTTTAAATACTCGTTTGAAAAAGTTAGGGTTGAATTTTATTAACTCGCCAAAACCTAATATTATTAGTAAAGAAAAGATTATTAATTTTTCGATTAATCAGGATGTTTTTGATTCCTTATATTTACCTAAGTCTATTATTAATAAAATAGTAGACTTATTAAAGCGAAAAAAGAATATTATCCTTCAAGGTCCTCCTGGCGTGGGAAAGACTTATATTGCAAAGAAAATTGCTGAGTCTATTACTGATACATCAAATTCTGATTTTGTGCAATTTCATCAAAATTATTCTTATGAAGATTTTGTAATAGGATATAAACCAAATGAAAAAGGTGGATTTGATTTGATAAAAGGTAAATTTTATTTAGCTTGTTTAGAAGCGGATAAAATGTATAATACTAATAATAAGCAGGTAAATCCATACGTATTTACCATTGATGAAATTAATCGTGGAAATATTAGTAAAATTTTTGGTGAGTTATTAATGCTCATAGAAAATAATTATCGAGGGCATACCATTTCGTTAGCAAGTAATACACAATTTTCTGTTCCTAAGAATCTTTATATTATCGGAATGATGAATACTGCAGATCGTAGTTTGGCAATGATTGATTATGCATTACGTCGCAGGTTTAGTTTTATTTCTATACCACCTGTATTCGAGGGGATAAAAGATGATGATATAACAAGTTGGGGGAGTCCAGATAGCTCTGCTGATGAAACGAAACGGGTGTTTGCACATTTTCTAAATAAAGAGAAGTTGAATACAGAGTATGGGAAATCATTAATTAAAGTCGTTATTGATTTAAATAGAGAGATTGAAGATAAACTGGGAAAAGGATTTATAATAGGGCATAGCTATTTTTGTAATTTATCCATCGATGATAATGATATTACTAAGGAATGCTTACGTGATGTAATTGAATATGATATTGTTCCGCTACTAGAGGAATATTGGTTCGATGATACTGATATGGTTAAGAAATGGAAAGAAACATTATTTGCGGCGGTACAATAGGTGTTATATGTATTTATATAAGACGATTCCAATTGAAAATGTTTTTTATATGCTTACATACATAAGTGGAATAGCATTTGATCATAGAATTACAGGTAATCTCAAAACTGACAATAGAACGCTATTTTCCTATTATATTGATTTTTTTTCTGAAGAATTGAAAAAGATTGTACAACAAGGTTTATATAAAACATATATTAATTATGATGAACCTTTACATACTGTTCGTGGTCAGATTGTGCTTAGTGATTCATTACGACTAAAGGGCCGTGGTCATAATACAATAGTCTGTGATTTTGATGAGCTTTCAATCGATACTATTCATAATAGTATTATTAAAGCTGTTATTGAATTGTTGCTTTTTAAACATTCTGACATGCTTTTACCTGAACAGTAGAAAAAATTATATACATGGGGCATATTTTGGGGAGATGTTCAGTCGATATCATTAAGATTAATCGATTGGGATAAAATTCAATATAATCGACAAAATATTAGGTATCGAATGATATTATTTTGGGGTCAATTAATTACTGAAGCATGGCTCCTATGTACTGATGAAGATAATGTTGATTTACCTTTTATAAATAATCAATCTTTATGTAATATATTTGAGAAGTTCGTGTTTATGTATTGTAAACATTATTGCAGTAATGTTTATCCTGATATTAGCGTTTCTGCCCGACAAATGGAATGGTGTAACAGTGGTAAAGGCGAATTCATGCCTATTATGCGTACCGATATTTTATTGCATGATAGCAGGGCATGTAAGACCCTTATTATTGATACGAAGTTTTATAAACAGATATTTACCTCTCGAGATAGAGGTAATAAGAAGGTATTTAGATCAAATAATTTGTATCAAATCTTTTCGTATATTATGCATTATAAATATAATCATATTGAGGATAATATAAGTGGATTGTTATTATATGCTGGCACTCAGGATGAAATGAATGGGAAAAAAATTTTTGAACATAATGTATGCGATATCCAGCTAGATGTTGAAATATTAGACCTATCGGTTAGTGCTGATAGAATAGAATATCAACTGAAGGATATGATACAAAGATATTTTGGAAAAGCTAATAGTAAATAATCATAATTTATAGTAAGGTATTTAAAGGTCCGTATTTAAGAAAAGTACGGGCTTTTAAGTTTTTTCTTAAGTTTTACGTATTCTGTAGTATTAATGGACTATAATAATATATTGTGATATTAAGAAATCAACATATATTAGTCTTGTACGGATACTAGTGTAACAAATACTTATTAGTGTATATAGTTTTATAGTAAAAGGATGTTGTATGTATAATGTAACAATTACAACGACAGGCATTTTTAATGAGATTCGTCCTTCTTTGTTTCCTCTTGTAGAGGGCAAGGAAGGGATTACGTTTATGAATGCTTTGGAGTATAGTACGGATGATATTTTGCCTTTTGAAGAGGGCGATGATATTACGGATAATGGACCTGAGATTGAGCTAGAGCATGAACGGATTCGAGCCTTTATAATCGCTCTTTGCACAGAACATGATAAACCGTATAACGAATTACGAGATGAGTTCGTAAAGGCTTTGCCTGAGTTTATGCTAGATGGTACCTATAAAGGTGAGGAGCTACTTTCAGCAAAGAGAAGAGGGCGTTACAATGTCCATGCCTTGTATAAGAGCGTGCGAGGACGAGATTTACTATTCCAACGCAATTATGGAAATACGAATGGGATGCTTTACTTATCTGACCATATGGTGGGATATTTAATAGAGTCTTTATATGGTAGGAGTGGAATTTTTGGAATGGCAGCAGGAGCACAGCGTATTACCACTCCTTTGCGGTGTTATACCATTCATCAAGCAATAAATCGCATTGATAGATATTATTTACCTGAGTTGATTGCAGTTCAAGCCCTAGATAATACCTATTCTATGGATAAATCAAACCGGTCTGAGTTTCTACTCATTGCTGATGCATTGGGGGCTTATATGGTGCAGACCATGCATGGTCTGACCGAATCTGAGCAGTTAGATACATTGTCCAAAGATCCATTTTTCCGCAAAATTTGTGAACCTGTTCATCGGTTTTATAGGAACTTGACCAATGATGCTATCATTTCTGTATATGATGAAAGCAACGACTGGGCTAATAGTTTGTTACATGATTATATATATAATTTATATGACAGATTCAGCGAGGGACTCGACTACTGGGAGGAAGGAAATGAAGGCGTACTTGGTTATGTGAGATATCGTATACTAAGCCCTTTGGCGGATGATCTTGTTAGAGAACTATCTCAGGAAAAGCTACGCGTCGATTTATATCCTGGCTTGGATAAAGCTACAGAGTATTTTAATTTCTTGGTGCCCTATACGAGCAATGCAAAGAAAATGCTTATACATATAGGTATTAAAGAAGATGATTGCACGAGCGATATAACTAGTACTGAGAATGCCTGTGTAGGACTATTGTCTCACGTAGAAACTCAGTTGACGGTATTGGAACGTATATATTGCCTTCTAGATGCTTGTTATGAGGCTATTCGACGATATCAAAACTATGAAGCGCTTGTGCCTATAGTTGATACTTTGGATGCAACTATAGGTGAGGTAGATATCGAATCTTCTGACTCTTGGCAGGCTGAGTATGTGCAGCGAGTATCTCGATTATCTAAATGGTACCGCATGCTAGGGAATGCTTTCACAGGAAATAATATCTATTGGAATTTATTGCAAGACCTCATTACAGCACAAGAGCAAGCGCCGTTGGTTCATGAGCCTTATTTCAATAACTATGTTTGTGATGTAAGCTGTCAGGACAATGTCTTTAATCTGGAATGTTTGCGGTATTTATTGTTGCATCATGATATTGAAACAGATAATCGTGAAAGCTACGAGCACCGTGTTCAGTCTATCGATCATCCATACTTCAAGATGCCTTTCAAGGCATATGGGCAAATACACAACTTGCTAGACATAGAAACTGAACTCAATAGTAATGATATTGTATATTTTTTAGTTCTCTTGAAAGCCATCCATCGTTTCTACCTAGATCAGTTAGACCAAAATCTATGGAAAGCGTTGCTCCGATTATGGTCTATGTATGGTAAACGAAATTTCCAAGACTATTACGCAGAATGCTTATGTGCTAAGTATATGACTTACCTAGCTGTTTATATAGGAGATAGAGAACAAGCAGAGCACTTTAAGCAGAATTTACATACAAGCTTTGATAGGGCAAGACATTGGCATGAGCCCGTACCAAGTGACTATGGATGGTCTACCTTTGCATTCTATACGATGGCTCAAATTGACGAAGCCCTTGATAATTTAGACTCAGCGCAAGATAACTATGATAAAGCCTATGTTACACATGCCTATACACAAGCTAGCTGGGCTTACTATGAAAGCAAATATAGTAGCCTTTGGAACGGAACTCAACCATCAACAATTGAAACAAAAACAGTAGCAACTGAAATGAAACCTGTTGTAGACGTAATCAAACCAGATTTTGGAGCTGTTATACAGGAGAATAAAGGGAAATTCTCCACTATTGACGAGTATAAAGAGTACTTCAATATACATATGATTTATCTATATAGATAAATCGTTGTATAGGATAACTAAAAACGCCTTACAAAAAGCAAATAGCCCTCCGTTGCCTAGTGTAACTAGATAACTGAAAGGCCATTTCCTAATCTTTTTTCAATTTCGAGATGCGCCTGACGTTACGACTCGTCTGACTATCTTCTTATATTATAGTAAGGTTATTATATATCGTCAAATTATGATGAACACGTGTATGGCATACAGTTTGATGAGGGTATTGTAAAATGAGAAAACTCCTATTGGCTTTCGCCGATAGGAGTTTTTGGTTTTATAATTGTAATTTTATAGCACTTTTAAGTCTATTATTAAGTTACAGATTATAATAAATTGATTATATTTCTTTTACATCATCAGGTATAGCCGGAGGAGCCGGTGGTTTACCCATGGCTCTTTCAATAAATACCACAGCTACAAAGACGATGAGGCTGACGATGGAACCGAAGATGATGGACATAATGCCGTATGGGTTGCCAACAAATTCCCAGTACACACCTGCGATGGAGCCGAGCACGATGGACCAAATGCCAGCGCCAGCTGTTGCATTTTTCCATGTGAGGCCTAGTAGGAATGCGGCGAATGGGCCAGCGGATCTCATTGTGAAAGCAAATACGAGCATCGGAATGATGGCTTTGCTTACGAGGGAGATGATGATGGCGATGATACCGAGGAATAGCACACATAGACGGCTATATCTAGTGAGCTGTGCGTCAGTGAGGCTTTTACCAAAATGATGTTCCACAATATCCTTGGTAAATACTGTTGCGGCGCCTAAGAGGTCGCCTGCGCCTGATGAAAGTGTGGCCGATACGACCGCAGCCATAACGAAGCCCGCCATTACTGGAGGCATGAGGTTAAGTGCAACCGTTGCCACTGCATTGTTGGCTTCAATTCCGGGGAATTCAGCTAATGCTACAAGGCCTAATACGGCAGGAACAAAGGCGAATAGAGCCATAATAATCCCGCAAATGATAGAACCGAGAACGGCCGTTCTTTCATTTTTCGCTGCGAAGTACCGTTGAACTGACTCTTGCCCAGTGGAGAAGGTCATGAAATACATGATGACAAGGCCGATGATGGTTTTCCAACCCACCTTTGTAAAGCCTAGCTGTTCAGGTGGCAATTTTGTCACTACCGATTCCCAGCCACCTACATTGTGCAACACAAACGGCACCGCGAGGGAGAAGCCCCCAACGAGAACGAAGAAATGGATAACGTCTGTCATCGTTACGCTCCACATACCGCCGGACATGGTGTAAATTACGAGTACCGCACCACAGATGAGGATGGCGAGTTCTGTTGAAAGTCCGGTGAGAACGCTAATAATGGTTGCAGTTGCTGTAATCTGTACGCCTGCCAGTGTAATCGTTGCCAGCATGGACAGAATGGAAGTAATGAGATGGCTAGACGCGCCGAAACGACGGCCGATGATCTCCGGTACAGTTGTTGCCATGGCACGCCGTAAGAGCGGTGCGATGAAAGCAACGAGAATAACACCAATCCCTGCAGATACGACGTACCAACCTGCAGATAAGCCCCACGAACCATACGCTTTCGCTGCTACACCTACGGTGCTCCCACCACCGATTTCTGTAGCCGCTAATGTGCCTGCCGTCATAAGAACCCCAATACGACGACCTGCGAGTAGATAGTCAGTACTATCTTTTACACGAATATGACAATACACGCCGACTAATAAATTCAGTAATAAATAGGCGCAAACAATAACCCAAATAATAGTCAGAGAATCCATATGACACCTCCAAAAATTTACACGATCTAGAGATTCATACTAAATCACCCTTACTACTTGCGGTGCATATATCAAGTATAGTTTAATTATCCATAAAAACTGGGGAAAATACAAAGAGGAGTTTCTTGGAACGTTGGAGAATGTATATATATTAGGAACTAAATTATAAAATTATTAATCATAGGCACAGCCTTATTTACATAGTATACTTATGCTAATAAGACTGTGCTTATTTTATTGAGAGACAAGATTTATTTTTTGAGAGAGGTTTTTATGATTCAACGTATTTTGATGCTAGCTCTTGTGTTGCTGGCTTTCACCATGCCTACAGAGGCAATTACTTATCAGGAATTGAAAACGTCGCCACAGTTTAAGCTTGTTTATTCTCAGTCGATGAATGGGCCCATAGAGAGTGGTGGCTTGTATATCTATTTAAACACTTATTCGATTGAGGCCCTACGCTATGCACCGCCACAGTATTCCTTGCGCGGGACTTACTATATTGTGATGGATACGTCTTATCAATCTATCATCAATGAGAGACAGCTCACCGTGGATTATGATACTAACTATTCGTTAGCGACACTTATTCATTCGTCTCGTATCATGAATCCGAGCCCGTCTATGCTGGCTTTGATTGAGGCTAGTGAAAGTAAGTCTGGTTTAGCTATGACAGGGGTAGATGTAGCGAGATATACATTTGATGGGGCGACAAAGCCAATGCATTATGTAAACGATACGCGTAAGGTCCCACTTAACCGTAATAATACTATTATATATGATATAGCGGATGCTATGTTTGTATCTGTATATCAGCAGCATTTTGATGATATTGTGGCCCAATGAGGTGGATGATGAAACGCATATATTTACTTTCACTATGGTTACTAAGCTGCCTCGTGTTGCCAATGCAAATCCAAGCCGTATCACAAGCTGACTTATTAAACGCAGAACGATTTGAACACATCGATTCGAGTGCTGACTCTGGAAGAGGAGATGGAAAATATTTGGATCTTTCATCTGTTAAGTCTGTAACGGCGCCGAATGGCCATCGTCGTATTGAAGCCGTCATTTATGTTTCCATGCCTGCTGCGAATATGATTCAAGGACTTTCAGTACAATACGATTACCAAATGGATCGTTCTTTGCGCCATTTGATTAATGATCATGATAAAAGTTTAAAACAAGGTGATAAGACCCCATATATCTCTATTTGGCGTGCAAAGCAAGGAAGTTCAGGAATTACAGGGACCGTTAATGATGGCGGTACCTATTACAATAATGGACAAATTCGCCAACAACGTATATATGCAGAAAATCTAAAAGCTATGATTCTACCTGCTGAATTTGGTGATGAAAAATATAAATTGCCTAATTTGATCTATAAAAAGATCTTTGGACTATCTTATGATGATGAGTTGTAATATTTATGTATGGCACTAGAGTGGTTAAAACAGTGAATAAACATAGATAAAACTTGTTTTTGGACTCCTAATAAAGCTTGTGCTTTTACTTATTTGGGGAATCTCTATTTGGGCTTTCTATACATTGCTCTATGATCGATATGTATTAGAAGCATATCCATTAAGGGATTATTTGCCAGTATTGATATTTACCTTTGGGAATATTTGGGTTTTACCGTGGCTTATTTTGTGGCATGAGAAACTATATCCAGCGTTTGATAAACCAAAAATTTATTATAGAGTGAAAGCTTGGTACTTTTCTTTGAAAGACCAATCTTTAGTGGGGACATTTATCTTTTATAGTATAGATTTTGTTATAAAGCTAGGGATATTAATGTATGGCACTATTATTGTTTTAGCTATTGTTATTTTTGTGTTTCTTACCTGGCTCCGATTCTGATTATTATTGGACTGATATTTCATTAGCTTTTGAAAGCTCCTAAATACGCATATTAGATTTCTGATATATTTTTAACTTATTTACATAATGTAAAAGCCAAGCTATTCATAGTTAGGAATAACTTGGCTTTTATTAGTTTATTCGTATATTTATATAATATAATGCTTATTGTATCGCATATTAGTTCGTTCTATAATAGACTTAGGATAGTTAGGCGAGGTTGGGCCTCTCTTCGTTTTTGAAGGGAGGGTTGCTTATGAGTGGTTATAAAATCATTATGATTATCCTTGGG
>ENA-OWOI01000146-OWOI01000146.1-gut-metagenome-genome-assembly--contig:-NODE-146-length-24199-cov-6.498964_pt1 | contig 24199 bp, 4 predicted proteins | sample MGYA00248258_ERZ651800 | MGnify/ENA primary metagenome ERZ651800 (study PRJEB26908, sample SAMEA4031704) | gut metagenome | biome: gut; feature: normal infant; material: stool | place: China | collected 2015 ...
ATGGGTAAACACGCTGATTCTAACAACTATGTAACTGGTCTTGATAATAAAGATTGGGATGTGAATACATCTAATCCTGTAAGCGGTCGCGCTGCTACAGAAGATCAATTGAAAAAGATTAGTGAAGTTATTAATAAGCAAGGTGCTGCTGCTACAGATTATCGTTTGGTAAAAAATGCAGCTGCTGCAGATGGTGCTTATACAGTTGATTCTAACGGTGATGTTGACTTGACTGTAGAGGACAAAAACCATGCAGGTACAAAAGAAACCGTTAAGATTAAGGACGTTGCGTCTAAATCTAGCCTTGATAAATTGAATGATCGTGCTGTTAAGTATGACTTGGACAATAATGGTGCCGTTGATAAGACAAAAGTAACTTATGAAGGTTCTCCTTATGCTAATAAAACTGGTGGTACTCACGTAACAAACGTGGCATATGCTACAGGCAACGATGGCAGCGAAGCGGTTAATGTGGATTACTTGAAAGATAGAATCAAAGATAGCGAAGACGCATTAACTAATAAAGGTTTAAAATTCGACGCTAACAGTGGTGGCGTAAAAACTAATAAACTTGGCTCTACGGTTACTGTTAAGGGTGAAGGTGCTGATGCTGATGCTAACTACAGCGGTGAAAACCTTAAAACTTTCATCACACAAGATCAAGATGGTAATACAACTATCGATGTGAAGATGAATAAAAACCTCAAAGCTGATAGTGTGGCAATTGCCGGTAAAAACGGTCAAGACGGCGTTACACTTAAAGGTGGCGACGCTAAAAACGGTGTAGATGGTACAAGCATTAACCGTTTAGTGACTGAAGATAAAGACGGCAATACACATACGCTTGCAACCCTTGATGATGGTATGATGTATGGCGGCGATACAGGTAATGTAATTAAAAAGAAACTTAACAATCAAGTGAATGTTAAGGGTGGTATCTCCGATGAAAGCAAATTAGCTGCTGAAGATAACATCGGTGTAGTTTCCGACGGTTCCGATACATTGAAATTGCGCTTGGCGAAAGAATTGAAAGGCTTGACGTCTGCTACTTTCACAAACGGCAGCAATAATACTGTTATCAATGGTGATGGTATGACAATCAATCGTGCTGGCGGCAATGCAGTAAGTCTTACAAAAGACGGTCTAAATAATGGCGGTAATAAGATTACGAATGTAGCTGACGGCACAGATCCTAACGATGCAGTTAATAAATCTCAATTGGATAAAGCTACAGCAGCTGCATCTACAACGGTATCTGCAGGTAATAATATTACTGTGACACCTAGCACCAATGCGAATGGTTCCAAGAACTATGAAGTAAGTCTTAAAGATCAAGTGACATTAGGTTCTGATGCTACGAAACAAATCGCGATGGATGGTACTACAGGGACTATCAAGGCTGGTGATAAAGTTACAATCGACGGCAACAAAGGTACGATTAAAGCTGGCAATGTAACAATTGACGGTGAAAACGGTACCATTAAAGCTGGTGACAAGGTAACTATTGATGGTAAAGATGGTAAGATTGCGGCAGGTAAAGTGTCTGTTGATGGTAAAGACGGTTATGTGACAGGTCTAGAAAACAAAGATTGGGATCCTGACAACATCACAAGCGGTCGTGCTGCTACAGAAGATCAATTGCAAAAATCTCACAAATCCTTGGATAACAAGATTAATAACCTAGGTGATGAAATCACGAAAAAAGGTATGAATTTCGCCGGTAATACAGGTGAATTCCACCGTGATTTAGGCCAAAAGGTTACTATCAAAGGTGAAGGTACAGAGTCTGACGATAAATACTCCGGCGAAAATATTAAAACAGTAGCCGACCAAGATGGTAATGTTAATATCAAGATGGCGAAAAACCTTAAGACTGACAGCTTAACTACTGATAAGGTAAAAGTTGGTAAAAACGGTCAAGATGGCGTATCTATTACTGGTCCTAATGGTGCTGACGGTACAGACGGCAAAGTAGGTATCACAGGCAAAGACGGTAAAGATGCTGTATCCATGTCCGGTAAAGACGGTGTTGGTCATATCGGTTTAACTGGTAAAGACGGTCGTAATGCGGATATTACCGTTGATAAAGGTGATCCAGACTTAGACGGTAACGCAATCACACGTATTAAGTACCAAGACGAGAATGGTAAAACACATCAAGTGGCAACTAAAGACGATGGTATGAAATACGGTGGCGATAGCGGTTCTGTAATCAAGAAAAAGCTTAACGAACAAGTTAATGTAGTGGGTGGCATTACTGATGCTAGCAAGTTGACTACAGAGGACAATTTGGGTGTCGTATCCGATGGTACTGGCAACCTTAAGGTTCGTATGGCGAAAGACTTGAAGGGTCTTGAAACAGTAACCACTAAGGATGCTACAGGTAATACTACTGTTATGAACGGTGGCGGTGTAACAATTACACCTGCTAGCGGTAATGCAGTAAGCCTTACTAAAGATGGCCTCAATAACGGCGGTAATACAATTACCAATGTAGGTCCTGGTGTAAACGGCACTGATGCAGTTAACGTAAATCAATTGAAAGGTGCTACAGACGGTTTAGCTAATGCTATTAACTCCGTAGCAGGCGAAACACAACGTGTAGGCGCACATGCAGCGGCTATGTCTGCATTGAAACCTATTCAATATGATCCATTGGAACCAACTCAAGTAATGGCTGGTATCGGTAATTACAGAGGTGAAACTGCGGCAGCTCTTGGCGTTGCACATTACACAGCAGAAGATACAATGTTCCATGTAGGGGTATCTGTTGGTAGCCACCATAACATGGTGAATGCTGGTGTAACTCGTAAATTCGGTACTTCCGATGCGAAAAAAGCGGTTCCTGAACGTTACAAAGGTGGCCCTATTAGCTCCATGTACGTAATGCAAGATGAAATGACTGCTTTGAAAGCTAAGTACGAAAAAGTACAACGGGACAATGAAGAAATGAGAGCACAAATTGCATTATTGATGCAACAAGCGGGCTTGAAATAATATGAAATAACATATTGATACGGCAGTGCTTATAAAAGGCGCCAAAAGCGAAATGCTTTTGGCGCCTTTTTGCATGCAAAAAATAGATGAAATGGTTGTTATGAGCATATATATGTCATGGTTAACTTGTAATGTAATTAAAATAGGTGAGTGATATAGGTGAATAATAATTGGATCATAATAGTTTACTAAGGTGAAATACATTTTTTTCATGAAGTTAATTTTATGCGAAAAAATTAGTACATTTAGCATATTCATAAGGTATATGACGGCCTTTTTGTATATTCATAAATATTTATGATTTAGAAGTGAGTGTAGAGTGAAAAATTTTTTACTTTTAGTATAGAATATGATATGTTTAATATGATATGCATCGATAAATAGCCATATATTAACTGTATTTTTACTTTTTAAAATAGTTATAAAATATTTTATTATATTCGTATAATTTGATAGTTTTATGCAAGGAGTAAGATGAGATGAACCGAATTTTTAAAGTAATCTGGAGTCGTACAAAAGGATGTTATGTCGTTGTGGCTGAAACAGCGAAGAATATGTCGAAACGCTCGACAATGACATCTGTGTTTGCCAAGATGCTCGGAATTTCTATCTGTACTGTTATGTTAGCAGGAGGGATTATACCAACTGAAGCGCAGGCATCTACATTAAAATGGGGTGATAATGCTCAGGCTAAAAATGGTACTGTAGCGATAGGTGACAATAGTACAGCAATGGCAGATAATAGTGTGGCCTTGGGTACAGGTGCTACTGTTACAAAAACTAATAGGGCTAATGTTGGTAATGTGCAAGGTGTTGCAATCGGAAGAAATGCAACGGTTGAAGTAAATAATGGTGTTGCTATCGGTAATTTGACAAAAGTAGCTTCTTTAAATGGCTTTGCCCTTGGTAATACATCCTGGGCTGGATATGATGAGGCCGGTAACTATGTGGGTGCCGATAATGATCAGGCATTTGGTACCAATGCCAGAGCTTGGGGTGGATCATCCATGGCATTTGGTAATAATGCGAAGGCATCTAAAGGCGGTGCCGTTGCTATGGGTAACGGCTCTCAATCCAGAGGCGAGTGGGGCGTAGCCATCGGTAACGGTGCAAGAGCATTGGCAGCGGGTGCTCGCGCAATCGGTGCGAACTCTACAGCTGACGCTACTAATGCTGCTGCTATGGGTTGGGATAGCGTGGCTAGCGGTGAGGCTTCTATTGCTATCGGTGAGACGGCAAAAGCGACGAAAAATAATTCTATTGCTATGAGTAAAGCTGCAATCGCAGCTTCAGATGATTCCATTGCCATCGGTAAAAATGCATTAGTTGATGTGAATCAACAACGATCAATTGCATTAGGTGCCAACTCCAAGACGGCTAATGTGGTAAGTACGCCAAATCAGCATGTAAATGGTTTATGGTATAAGAATTTAGCTGGCGGCAGTGCTGACTCCACGCTTAGTGTGGGTAGTGATACGGTAAAACGTACGATTACCAATGTGGCGGCGGGACGCATGAATGCTTCGTCTACAGATGCTATTAATGGTAGTCAACTATATGCCGTAGCAAATAGCTTGGGCAATTTAGCCACTACTACTAAAAATATCCTTGGTGGTAATGCAGCGCTCGATCCTGATACCGGTAAATTAACGATGAGCGATATCGGTTTTACAGGTAAAAGCACAATCCACGATGCTATTAGATATAATAAAGACAATATCGATAAAGGATTGTTCTTTTATGGTGATAACTTTGTTCAGAACCAAGTAAAATTAGGTGACACAGTAAGAATAAAAGGTGGCGCTAGCGGTGCTTTGGCTGACAACAATATTGGGGTTCAAGCAGACGGAAATGGCACACTAAATGTGAAATTGGCTAAAAAATTAACTGGTTTGGATAGCGTAACAGCAGGAACTGCTACGATTGATAATAAAGGGGTGTCTGTAGGCAATAAACTCTATGTGTCAACCGGTGGCCTTAATGCCAATAATCAACAGCTTAGAGGTGTTGCAGACGGTACAGGTAGTCAGGACGCAGTTAACTACGGTCAGTTGCAACGAGCAATTAACGGTACAGCTAAAGAAGCCATTGTAAAAGCAAATGATGATGGTAATATTACGATAAGGGAAAACTCAACGGCGAAAGGTGGTAAAGAATATACTGTCGGCTTAAACTATAAGATTACTGTAGGGAAAGGGGCGGCCTCGCATCCTGTAACCATAGATAGTGGTACAGGAACGGTCACAGGTCTTACCAATACATCATGGAATGTAAATAATCCAGCACCTGTTACAGGGCGTGCTGCTACGGAAGATCAGTTAAAGCGGGTTAATGAGAGAGTTAATTCCAATCAGTATTTTATTAATCAAAATACGCAGAATATCTCAGATAACTCAAGCCGTATTGGTGCCAATGCACGAAATATCACAAAAATACAAGGTGATATTACTACTAATAAGAATGATATTAACACTATCAATAATACTCTTGAAAAAGGGCTCTATTTTAGCAGCGATACAGGTGCTTCGATTAAGAGAAAATTAGGTGATACTCTAGTCATTAAAGGCGGTGCTACAGGGGCATTATCCGATAATAATATTGGTGTTGTATCCGATGGTACCGGTAGATTGACTGTAAAGTTGGCAAAATATTTAACAGGATTAGAGAGCGTTAATGCAGGAAATACTACTATTAGTAAAAATGGTTTGAGTGTAGGTGCTAGAACCTATGTAACACCTGATGGCATCAATGCCAATAATCAAAAGATTACTGGTGTTGCTAATGGTACAGCGCCTGATGATGCGGTTAATTTCAGTCAATTGCAAAATGCTATTGGTGGTACTGCTAAGGCCACTACGGTAAAAGGGAAAGACGCGAATGTAACTGTAACAGAAGGTACCAACGCAAATGGTGGTAAGGAATTCACTGTTGGATTGGGTAATAAACTTACGGTAGGTACGGCACATCCTGTAAATGTGGATGGAACTGCAGGGACTGTAACAGGTCTTACTAATATAGCTTGGAATGTAAATAATCCGCAAGCTGTAAGTGGTCGTGCTGCAACGGAAGATCAGTTAAAAACTGTTAATACGCAAGTTAACACAAATAAGGATAAAATAGCTCAGAACACAACTGACATTGCTCAAAATGCGACTGATATCGGTAAGAATAAACAAGATATAACTAAGAACAAGACTGATATAGCTCAAAATACTACTGATATCGGTAAAAATAAGACTGATATTGCACAAAACAAGCAAAATATTACTCAGAACACACAAGATATTGCGACCAATAAAAATGCTATCTCTACAATCAATACAACTATTGCTAAAGGTCTTAACTTTGATGGAGACAGCGGTGCTGCAATCAACAAACAGTTGGGCGATAAGCTTAGCATCAAGGGCGGTGCCGCAGCTGCGAATTTGACGGATAATAATATCGGTGTCGTATCTGATGGCAGCACATTAAATGTAAAACTAGCTAAAACATTAACCGGTTTGGATAGCGTAACGGCTGGTGGTACAACGATCAATAGTAGTGGTTTGACCGTAGGCGGTAAGACCTATGTAACTCCGAACGGTATTAATGCGAATGACAAGAAAATAACTAATGTTGCTGATGGTGAAGTGGCGGCTAATTCCAAAGATGCAGTTAACGGCGGTCAACTTCATGCGGCTAAAACCGAATTAAATAACAACATTAATGATGCTAAAACTGAATTAAACAAAAATATCGGTGATGCCAAAACTGAACTCAATAAAAATATTAATGACGCTAAAACTGAACTGAATAGCAATATAGATAATGCTAAAACCGAGCTAAACAATAATATATCGACTGCGAAGAATGATGTGATTAATACAGGTCTCAAATTTGATGCGGATACAGGCGGTGCTAAGACCAATAAATTGGGTTCCAAGGTAACGGTAAACGGCGATGATAATATCACGACAGAAATCAGCCAAACTGGTGACGATACTAAGATCGGTCTTAAATTAAAGAAAGATCTCAATGTTACTACTATTACTGCCGCTGATACTGTGAAAGCCGGCACTGTGACTATGGGCAAACAATCAGGTGGTGCAGGCGGTGCAAACGGTAACTTTGTAACAGGGCTCGATAATAAGTCTTGGAACGCGGATAATCCTCAAGCTGTAAGTGGTCGAGCTGCTACGGAAGATCAGTTGAAATCCGTTAATGATAAGGTCAATACAAATGTAACCAATATCAATAAAGGATTAAACTTTAACGGCGATAGCGGTGCTGCGATTAATAAAAAATTAGGCGACACTGTTACCATTAAAGGTGGTGCTATGGCGGATCTTACGGATAATAATATCGGTGTCGTGTCTGATGGCAGCACATTAAATGTGAAACTAGCTAAAACATTAACTGGTTTGGATAGCGTAACGGCTGGTGGAACAACTATTAATGGTAGTGGTTTGACCGTAGGCGGCAAGACCTACGTAACGCCAAACGGCATCAATGCAAATAATCAAAAGATTACCGGTCTAGCAAAAGGCACAGATCCTACTGATGCGGTTAACTTCAGTCAGTTGCAGGATGCTATCGGTGGAACTGCTAAGGCAAGTACTGTGAAAGCTAAAAACAGCAACATCACTGTAGAAGAAGGTACAAATGCAGCCGGCGGTAAGGAATATACTGTCGGATTAGGGGATAAAATCACTTTAGGAACTGCTAATCCTGTATCTGTTGATGGTACTACAGGCACAGTAACTGGACTTACAAATACTACTTGGGATGTAGATAATCCTCAAGCCGTAAGTGGTCGAGCTGCAACAGAAGATCAGTTGAAATCTGTTAATACGCAAGTTAACACAAATAAGGATAAAATAGCTCAAAACACAACTGACATTGCTCAAAATGCGACTGATATCGGTAAGAATAAACAAGATATAACTAAGAACAAGGCTGATATTGCTCAAAACACGACTGACATTGGTAAAAATAAGACTGATATTGCACAAAATAAACAAAATATTGCTCAAAATACGCAAGATATTACGACTAATAGAAATGCTATTTCTGCCATCAATACGACTATTGCTAAAGGTCTTAACTTTGATGGAGATAGCGGCGCTGTAATTAACAAACAGTTGGGTGATAAGCTTAGTATCAAGGGCGGTGCAGCGGCTGCTAACTTGACGGACAATAATATTGGTGTCGTATCCGACGGCAGTACGTTAAACGTGAAGTTAGCAAAAACATTGACTGGTTTGGACAGCGTAACAGCTGGCGGTACAACCATTAATAGTGGTGGTTTGACCGTAGGCAATAAGACCTATGTATCTCCAAACGGCATCAATGCGAACGACCAAAAGATTACCAATGTTGCTGATGGTAATATTGCTGCTAATTCCAAAGATGCGGTGAACGGCGGTCAATTGCATGACGCTAAAACTGAGTTAAATAAAAATATTAGTGATGCTAAGAGTGAACTTACCAATAAAGGCCTTCGTTTTGACGCAGATAATAATGACGAAAAAACGAATAAACTAGGCTCCAAGGTAACAGTAAACGGCGACGATAATATTACGACGGAAATCACGCAAACTGGTGACGATACGAAGATTGGTCTTAAATTGAAGAAAAATCTTAATGTTACATCTGTTACGGCAGCGGAAACTGTGAAAGCTGGCACTGTAACCATGGGTAAACAATCTGATGGTGCAAGCCCTGCTAATATGGGCAACTACGTAACTGGTCTTGATAATAAAGCTTGGAGTATTGATAACCCTACGTTTGCATCTGGCCGTGCAGCAACGGAAGACCAATTGAAAACGGTTAGTGATGAAGTTAAGAAACAAGGTGCTAGTGCAACGGACTTCAGTCTTGTTGCTAATCCTACGGCGGGTTCTAATGGTGACTACACTGTAGATGCTAACGGTGACGTGGCATTGACAGTTCAAGATAAGAACCATCCGGATCAAACGAAAACCGTAACGATTAAAGATGTGGCGTCTAAATCTGAAGTGGATAAAGGCTTGAACTTTGATGGTGACTCAGGTACGACTATCAATAAGAAGCTAGGTGGTACTGTTGCCATTAAAGGCGGAGCTGCGGCGGCAGATTTAACGGATAACAATATTGGCGTTGTATCTGATGGCAATACATTGAACGTGAAGTTATCAAAAACATTGACCGGCTTGGACAGCGTAACAGCCGGCGGTACAACCATCAATGGTGGCGGTTTGATCGTAGGCGGTAAGACCTATGTATCTCCAAACGGCATCAATGCAAACGACCAAAAGATTACCAATGTTGCTGATGGTAATATTGCTGCTAATTCTAAAGATGCGGTTAACGGCGGTCAATTGCATGACGCTAAATCTGAGTTAAATAAAAACATTAGTGATGCTAAGACCGAGTTGAATAAAAATATTGGTGATACCAAGGCTGAATTAAATAAAAATATTAGCGATACTAAGACCGAGTTGAATAAAAATATCAGTGATACCAAAACTGAACTCAACAATAATATTAATGACGCTAAGACTGAACTGACCAATAAAGGCCTTCGTTTTGATGCGGATAATAACGCTGAAAAAACTAATAAACTAGGCTCTAAGGTAACGGTAAACGGCGACGACAATATTACGACGGAAATCAGTCAAACCGGTGACGATACGAAGATCGGCCTCAAATTGAAAAAGGATCTTAATGTTACATCTGTTACGGCTACGGAAACTGTGAAAGCCGGCACTGTAACCATGGGTAAACAATCTGATGGCGCAACTCCTGCTAATACTGGTAACTACGTGACTGGTCTTGATAATAAGACTTGGAATGCAGGTAATGTCGTATCCGGTCGTGCTGCAACAGAGGATCAATTGAAACAAGCCTTGGCAGGTCAAACTGATACAGGTCTCAAATTCAATGCCAATGTAGGCGGTGTACAAACCAATAAATTAGGCTCTACTGTCACTGTTCAAGGTGAAGGTAAAGCTGCTGATACCGACTATAGTGGTGACAATATTAAGACTTTCATCAAACAAGATGCAGCAACAGGTAACACGACTATCGATGTGAAGATGAACAAAAATCTTAAGGCTGAATCCGTGAAAGTTGGTAAAGACGGTAAGGATGGCGTATCTCTTACAGGTCCAGATGCGGCGAATGGCACCGACGGTAAGGTAGCTGTTACAGATAAAAACGGCAAGGATGCTGTGTCCATGTCCGGTAAAGACGGTGTTGGTCACATCGGATTAAGCGGTAAAGACGGTAAAAGTGCGGATATTACTGCTGAAAAAGGTGCTGCTAATCTCAATGGAAATGAAATTACGCGCATTAAATACAAAGATGAAAATGGCACAACTCATGAAGTGGCAACCAAAGATGATGGCATGGCATATGGTGGCGACTCCGGTACTACCATCAAGAAGAAACTTAATGAACAACTGGACATTAAGGGTGGTGTCACCAATGAATCTGAGTTGACCGAAAACAATATTGGTGTTATTAGTAAAAATAATATCCTTAATGTTCGTTTGGCAAAAAATCTGAAAGGTCTAGATTCCATAACTTTCAACAATGGTACTAATGGTGCAAACGGTAAAACCGTTGTAAATGGTGAAGGTATGACCATTCAAGATAAGGATGGCAATCCGTTGACTGCTGTTACAAAAGACGGCGTAAAGATTACCAACGGTCCATCCATGACGAAGGACGGTATCGATGCGTCTAATAAGAAGATTACGAATGTAGCTGATGGTACTGATTCTAAGGATGCGGTTAATAAATCCCAATTGGATAAAGCGGCAGCAGCAGCTACTACAACAGTAACGGCAGGTAATAATGTCCAAGTAGATAAGACCACTAATGCGGATGGTTCTACAAATTACAAAGTGGGCCTCAAAGACCAAGTAACAATGGGGTCTGATCCTACGAAACAAATTGCAATGGATGGTACAACAGGCACTATCAAAGCCGGTGATAAGGTTACCATCGATGGCAACAAAGGCACCATCAAAGCCGGTGATAAAGTTGAAATCGATGGCGATAAGGGTACAATCAAGGCCGGCAATGTTGCAATCGACGGTACAAACGGTACGATTAAGGCCGGAGATAAGGTAACTATCGACGGTAAAGATGGTAAGATTGCTGCCGGTAAAGTATCTGTTGATGGCAAGGACGGTCATGTGACAGGTTTGGAAAACAAAGATTGGGATCCTAACAACATCACAAGTGGTCGTGCTGCTACAGAAGATCAATTGCAGAAGTCCCATAAAGCCTTGGATAATAAGATTAATAATTTAGGTGATGACATTACGAAAAAAGGCATGGATTTTGCCGGTAATACAGGTGATTTCCATCGTGATCTAGGTCAAAAGGTTACCATAAAAGGTGAAGGCCAAGGGGCCGATAGCGACTATTCTGGCGAAAATATCAAAACAGTAGCCGAAAATGGTAATGTTACTATTAAAATGGCTAAGAATCTTAAGACCGACAGTATTACTACCAAAACAGTTACTGCTGATACGGTCAATACTGATAAGGTGAAAGTCGGCAAAAATGGTCAAGATGGCGTTTCCATTACAGGTCCAGACGCTGCGAATGGTACAGACGGCAAAGTAGCTGTTACAGGTAAAGACGGTAAAGATGCTGTATCTATGTCGGGCAAAGACGGCGTTGGTCACATCGGTTTAACCGGAAAAGATGGGAGCAATGCGGATATTACTGCTGATAAGGGCGACTCCGATCTCGACGGCAATGCAATCACTCGTATTAAGTACCAAGATGAAAACGGTAAGACTCATCAAGTGGCAACCAAAGACGATGGTATGAAATACGGTGGTGATTCCGGAACTCTAATTAACAAAAAGCTTAACGAACAGGTAAACGTAATCGGTGGTATTACTGATGCTAGCAAGTTGACTACAGAAGATAATGTAGGCGTTGTATCTGACGGCACTAATCTTAAAGTTCGTATGGCGAAAGATTTGAAAGGTCTTACGTCCGTAACGACTAAGGATGCTGCAGGTAACTCTACGGTTGTAAACGGCAGTGGTATAACCATTACTCCTGCTAGCGGTAACACTGTAAGTCTTACTAAAGACGGATTGAATAATGGTGGTAAAACAATTAGCAATGTAGGTCCTGGTGTAAATGGTACGGATGCGGTTAACGTAAATCAATTGAAAGGAGTTACGGAGGGCATGGCCAATGCTATTAATTCCGTGGCGGGCGAAACGCAACGTGTAGGTGCTCATGCGGCGGCTATGTCTGCGTTGAAACCGATTCAATATGATCCGTTAGAACCAACTCAAGTGATGGCTGGTATTGGTAATTACAGAGGCGAAACTGCAGCAGCTTTAGGTGTTGCTCACTACACATCGGAAGACACTATGTTCCATGCAGGCGTATCTGTTGGTAGTCGTCATAATATGGTGAATGCTGGTGTAACTCGTAAATTCGGTTCTTCTGATGAGAAGAAGGCTATTCCTGAACGCTACAAGGGCGGCCCTATCAGTTCTATGTACGTAATGCAGGATGAAATGACTGCTTTGAAAGCTGAAAATGCACGCATGAAAGCGCAGGATGAAAAATTAACTGCAGACTATGCGGCATTGAAAGAAGACAACCTTCGTCTACAGAAGGATAACGAAGAAACTAAACGACAATTAGCTCTTATTATGAGTCGTTTAGGCATGTAAATCATATAAATTTCATTTTATATTCATGCGGTAAAAACTTGTTGATGTACCAGAAAATACCCATGAAGATTAGATGATTTTAACCCTATATGGTATATAAAATGAAAGAACGAAAGTCTACTGTGAAAAGACTTTCGTTCTTTTTTTGTATTTGACTTCACAAACTTTTCATAATAGTGTATAATACAGAACATATAATTTTAATCGAAAATTATAAATGTGATTAATTTACTATAAAATCATTAGCTTTAGATTATAAGTGTTGTTTGGCCCATTGTTGTAAGGGTTTTTATGATTGAAAATATATTTAAATGAGTAAGAAAATCAATTTTTAAAAGAAGTTTAAAGTTCTGAAAATAAATGAGCGAAATATGAAAAAAATATATTTACATTCATAAACTAATCTGATATTTTATATGTATAGTAATTAAATTTTTGATGAAAATTTTATTATTTTTAGTGTTTTAGTGTTGGTTTTAGAATCCCTTATAAAACTGTGTGAAAGGTAGGTACTACTAAATGAATCGTATTTATAGGGTAATTTGGAGTCAGGTACGAGGCGCATATGTCGTTGTATCTGAAATCGCAAAAAGCCATACTCGTGGCTCCAAAAGCTTTGTTAGTAATTCCGCTAAAGCTACGGTAAAAGTTGGCTTGGCGGCTATGGTTTAGACCTGCAGAAGCGGATTAATTTCGTGTGTTGATGCAGCACCAATTAGAGGTCAATCTATATCTCCTGGAGAAGCTGAACTAGCTGGCGGGTATACGTATATATACCCTAGCGAAAAAGCACCTTACATTCAAATGTATGATTACAAAACACCAGGAAATCCAGGACAAGGACACTTATATACTGATAATAAGGTGTTCGGTATTCAAATTGGTAATCGTGCGAATGCACGTTCTAATGATGGCTCCGTATCCGGTATTTCTATCGGTGATTATTCCCAATCTCGTGCGTTGGGTATCGGTTTAGGCCATTATGCTCAATCTGAACAAATCGGTGCTATTGCTGTCGGTTCAGCTGCAAAGGCAAAGGGTTTTAACTCCTTGGCGATGATGCGTCAAGCTTACGCAGGAGAACAATATGCGGCAGCTATCGGTACGGCAGCATCCGCACAAGGGTCTGCTAGCTTGGCCATGGGTCACTCCGCATTGGCAAAAGGTGCTCAATCCATTGCTATCGGTTCTGCAAATCCTGATCCATTGACAGACGCAAAAGGTACACCGTATACAGCATATGACGGAAGTACTAATACCCAAGCTAACGCTGCTCGTGCTATTGCTATCGGTCAAGGTGCTAAATCAAATACTGTAGATAGTGTTGCTATGGGGACAGGTGCTAATGTAGCAGCAGGTACAAATTATAAAGGCGAGAATTTTACTCATGGCATAGCTATCGGTAGTAATGCCCTTTCTCAGGGAATACAAGGCGTAGCTATCGGTAACAGTGCTGCTCATTATCGTGATAATGGGGTTGCTCTTGGTAACAATGCCAAAACTCGTGCAATGGACGGCATAGCTATCGGTAATAATGCTGAATCCGGTATTCAAAATGACCCTCAATATAAAGTAAATAACTCCGTTGCTGTAGGTAACTCTGCGCGTGCTCATGGTGGTTCCGGCGTGGCATTAGGTAATGATACATATGCATTGGGCGGATCTTCTGTAGCAGCAGGTAATGCTGCATGGGCATTAGGTGAACGTTCTACAGCTATCGGTAATAACGCTCATTCCGAAGGTTACGGCTCTATTGCTATGGGTCGTGAAGCTAGTGCTTTGAGCACTCAAGATGGGGACAAGAAAAATGTTGTGGCTATCGGTGATGATGCACAAGCAACTGGCTCCCGTTCCATCGCATTGGGCGTAAGCGCTCAAGCTGGTACATTAGAACGTGTACGTGATCGTAGCGTTTACAAAGATAATCCTGAATTAATCACTAAACTTAAAGCTCAAAAAGAAGTAACTGATGCAGTAGCAATCGGTAGCGAAGCAAGTGTACAAGAAAACGAAGGCTTAGCTCTCGGTAGCAAAGCAACAGTAAATAATGTTCGTGGCGTTGCATTAGGTGCTAATTCTGCAACAGCTGCCCCTGTAAGCACAGCTAGTGAAACTATTAATGGTTTAAAATACAACTATGCAGGTGGTACTGCTGATTCCACAGTTAGCGTAGGTAATACTTCTACAAAACGTACAATTACAAACGTTGCTGCTGGTCGTGTAAGTGCACAATCTACAGATGCTATTAATGGTAGCCAATTATATGGCGTTGCTAATGCAGTAGGTAATGTAGCTAACAGCACTAAGAATATCTTAGGCGGCAATGCTCAGGTTGACCAAAACGGCTCTATCACCATGACTAATATTGGTGATACAGGTAAAAACACTATTCATGAAGCTATCAAATCCGCAAATTCTGGTTGGGAACTTCAAGTTAATGGCCAAAAGGTTAAAGATGTAAAAGCTCCAAACCGTACAGTGAACTTTAACGCTGGTAAAAATATTAAATTAGAAGGCTCTGGAGACAATGTTACGGTTGCAACAGTTGATAATGCAAACTTCAACTCCGTTACAACTGGTAGCGTATCTATGAGCAAAACCGGTATCAATGCTGGTGGTTATCAAATTACCAATGTACAATCTGGCGGTGATACATTAACAAATGCGGCTAATATCGGTGATATTTCTCGTATTGCTGCAAAATACGATAAATACTTGCAACGTGGTTCTGCAACGTATGAAGCAAACGGTAATGGCAAGATTAACATGACCGGTACAAATGGCTTGACTGCTGAAGTAACAGGTTTGAAAAACACGTATGTTACATCCGGTACAGTATCCAATGACGGTAAGAGATTGACATTGACACGTAATGACAATCAAACATTCGATGTTGATATCTCTAAAATTTCTAATGGTCTTTCCAAAACTGATTACCGTTTGATTGCAAACCCTGCAGCTGGTAGCAACGGCGAGTATAAAGTAGCTGCTGATGGTAGCATGACATTAACTGTTGCTGATGCTGATGGTTCTAACCCTAAACAAGTTAAGTTGACGAATCTTGCTTCTAAAGAGCAACAAGATATTAACACTACTAATATCACAAATAACACTAACAAAATCGCTAAAGGTTTGAGCTTCCAAGGCGATAACAACGTTAAAATTAATAAACAACTTGGCGATACTTTAGGTATTACTGGTGGCGCTACAGGTGCTTTATCTGACAACAACATCGGTGTTGTAGCTAAAGACGGTAACCTTAATGTTAAGTTGGCAAAAGACCTAACAGGTTTGAACAGCGTAACTGCAGGTTCTGTTCGTGTAGGTAAACATAGCGACAATAAAAACTATGTAACTGGTTTGGACAATAAAGAATGGAATGTTCAAAACCCTACAATCACATCTGGTCGTGCAGCAACTGAAGATCAGTTGAAAAAAGTGTCTGATGAAATCAAGACTACTAATGCAGCTAAAACAGATTACCGCTTGATCAACAATGCAAACTCTGCGGACGGTTCTTACTCTGTAGAAAACAATAAAGTTGATTTAAAAGTTAAAGATGAAGCTCATCCTAACAGCCCTGCTAATACAGTAACAATAAACAACATCGCATCCAAAACTGAATTGGATAAATTGACAGAACGTGCTGTTAAATATGATCTTAACGGTACTACTGTTAATAAAAACAAGGTTACTTTGGAAGGCCAAGGCGGTACAACAATTACTAACTTGAAAGCTGGTGAAGTATCCTCTACTTCTACAGATGCTGTAAATGGTAGCCAATTACATGATGTGAAAATCGAAGCAGGCAAACATTCTAAAGTAACTGTTTCCGATGATAACCTCAAATTGACAACAACTCCTGCTACAAGCACTGAAGGTGCTAAATATGATCTTCGTTTGAACAACAAAGTGACATTGGGTAGCGGTAACAATCAAGTAGTTCTTGATGGTACTGCAGGCAGAGTGACTGCTGGTTCTGTTGTAATGGGCTCTCAAACTGTTCAAAATACGAAACATGCAAGTGAAACTGGTAATTATGTAACTAACTTGAGCAATAAGAGTTGGGATTCCACATCTATCGTATCCGGTCGTGCTGCGACTGAAGATCAGTTGAAAAAAGTTAGCGAACAAATTACTCAACAAGGTAGCAGTGCAACTGACTATCGTCTTGTAAGAAACTCCAGCGCTGACGGTTCCTACAAGGTAAACGACAATGGTGAAGTATCCTTGACTGTAGAGGATAAAAACCATGCAGGCGTTAAAGAACAAGTTACAATCAATAACATTGCATCCAAATCTTCCGTAGATAAATTGACAGATCGTGCTGTTAAATATGACATCAATAACGGTGTTGTTGATAAAACTAAGGTAACATTGGAAGGCGCTAATGGCACTACAATTACAAATGTAAAAGACGGTGCTGTAACAGCTACATCTAAAGATGCTATCAACGGTAGCCAATTGTTCAAGACTAAAGAAGAATTGATCAATAAAGGCATGAAATTCGGTGGTGACTCCGGTAACGTAATCAATAAAAAACTTGGTGAACAAGTAAATGTTAAAGGTGGCATTACAGAAGCATCCAAATTGACTGCTGAAGATAATATCGGTGTTGTATCCGATGGCTCTAACGACTTGAAAGTTCGTTTGGCAAAAGACCTTAAAGGTTTGAATAGCGTAACTGTAGGCGATACAAAAGTTACTTCCAACGGCGTAACTATCAGCAACGGTGCTACAAACAATGCATCTGTATCTCTTACTAAAACAGGCTTGGATAATGGTGGTAACAAGATTACTAACGTTGCTCGTGGTACAATCGACAGCGATGCAGTAAACTTGGCACAATTAAAAGAAGTATCCAACAGTGCATCTGCAGCAAATACAAAGGTAGCTGAAGGTAAAAACATTAAAGTTGATGAAAGTATCGATAATGTAACTAAAGCTAAAACATATACTGTAGGCTTGAAAGATGAAGTAACATTAGGCACAGGTAACACAGCTATAAATATTAACGGTACAACAGGTATCGTGAAAGCTGGCACTGGCGATAATGCTGTGACTATCAATGGCACAAATGGTACTATCAACTCCGGTAAAGTAACTATCAATGGTACTACAGGTACTGTTAACGAATTAACTAACAGAACTTGGAACCCTAAAGCTATTACTAATGGTCAAGCTGCTACAGAAGATCAATTGAAAGTAGTAGATAATAAAATTGATACTACAAAAACTGAAATCGTAGAAAAAGGCTTGAACTTCCAAGGTGATGCAGGTACTGCAATTCATAAAGACCTTGGTCAAACTTTGAAAATCTCTGGCGGTCAAGCTGATGCATCTAAACTTTCAGAAAATAACATCGGCGTAGTTAATAACAACGGCGTATTGAATGTTAAACTTGCTAAAGATTTGACAGGCTTGAACAGCGTAACAACTGGTGCTACAACTATTAACAACAATGGTTTGACAATCGGTGGTAACACATTTGTTACAAGCAACGGCTTCAATGCTAACGATACTCAAATCACAAACGTGAAAGCTGGTACAGAGGATAACCACGCAGTTAACCTTAAACAGTTGAAAGAAGTATCCAATAACGCAGCGGCAGCTAAAACTGTTGTAAAAGCAGGTAAAAACATCAATGTAACTGATTCTGAAGATCCACTTACTAAAGCTAAGACTTATACAGTTGGTTTACAAGACACAGTAACATTGGGTTCTGGCAATACTGCTGTTAATATCGACGGCACAAAAGGTATTGTGAAAGCTGGCGAAGGCAATAATGCTGTAACTATCAACGGTACAAACAGCACAATTAATGCTGGTAACGTAGCGATTGACGGTGTAACAGGCAATATCAATTCCGGTAAAGTTCTTGTTAACGGTGCTAAAGGTACTGTAAACAACTTAACAAATATCACTTGGGATGCTGACCATATCACAAGCGGTCAAGCTGCAACAGAAGATCAATTGAAAGTTGTTGATAAGAAAATTACTGACAATGGTAGTAACTTGACTAAGAAGGGCTTGAACTTCAAAGGCGATGACGCTACAAGCATTCATAAAGATCTTGGCGAAACATTAGATGTTGTAGGTGGTACTTCCGATAAAGCTAAATTGTCTGACAATAACATCGGCGTGGTATCTGAAAACGGTAAGTTGAATGTTAAACTTGCTAAAGAGTTGACTGGCTTAACAAGTGTAACAACTGGTGCTACAACAATTAATAACGAAGGTTTAACAATTGGTGGTAATAAATTCGTTACAGCTAACGGTTTTGATGCTAACAACACACAAATCAAAAACGTAAAAGCTGGTACTGACGGTAATGATGCAGTTAACTTGAATCAATTGAACGAAGTTAAAAATGCGTCTAACACTACAGTAGAAGGTAGCGAAAACATCAATGTTGATTCCACAGTAGATCCTAATACACACGCTAAAACTTACAAAGTAGCATTGAAAGACAATGTAACTTTAGGTTCCGGCGATAAAGCAATCAACATCAACGGTACTACAGGTATCGTGAAAGCTGGTGACGGTGCTAATGCTGTGACTATCAATGGTACAAACGGCACTATCAACTCCGGTAAAGTGACTGTCAACGGTGCTACTGGTACTGTAAACAACTTGACAAACATTTCTTGGGATCCTGCACATATCACAAGCGGTCAAGCTGCAACAGAAGACCAATTGAAAGTTGTCGATAAGAAAATCACTGACAACAGCACTGACTTGACTAAGAAAGGCTTGAACTTCCAAGCTGATTCTGGCGAATTAATTCATAAAGATCTTGGTCAAACATTAGATGTTGTAGGTGGCATTACTGAAAAATCTAAATTGTCCGACAACAATATCGGTGTGGTATCTGAAAACGGTAAGTTGAATGTTAAACTTGCAAAAGATTTAACAGGCTTGAACAGCGTAACAACTGGTCAAACAACTATCAACAACGATGGCTTGACAATCAACAACAAACAATTCGTTACAGCTAATGGCTTCAATGCTAACAATACGCAAATCAAAAACGTAACAGCTGGCGTAGAAGACAATGATGCTGTAAATGTTAAACAATTGAACGATGTAAAAGCTGCATCTAATACAAAAGTAGAAGGTAGCAAAAACATCAATGTTGATGAAACCGTAGATAATGTAACAAAAGCTAAAACTTACACAGTTGCATTGAAAGACACTGTAACATTAGGTTCCGGTAATAATGCAGTCAACATCGATGGTACAAAAGGTATTGTAAAAGCTGGTGACGGTGCTAACGCAGTAACTATTAACGGCGTAAACAGCACAATCAATGCTGGTAAAGTTGCAATTGATGGTGCAATTGGTAATATCACTTCCGGTAAAGTTCTAGTTAACGGTGCAAACGGTACTGTAAACAACTTGACTAACAGAACTTGGGATCCTAATAACATCACTAACGGTCAAGCTGCAACAGAAGATCAATTGAAATCTGTAGATCAAAAAGTTACAGACAACAGTAAGAAAGGCTTGAACTTCCAAGCTGACTCTGGTGAATTAATTCATAAAGACCTTGGTCAAACATTGGATGTTGTAGGTGGCGTTTCTGATAAAGCTAAATTGTCTGACAACAATATCGGTGTTGTATCCGAAAACGGTAAGTTGAATGTTAAACTTGCAAAAGATTTAACAGGTTTGAATAGCGTAACAACTGGTCAAACAACTATTAACAATAATGGTTTGACAATTGGTGGTAATACATTTGTTACAAATAACGGCTTCAATGCAAACAATACGCAAATCAAAAATGTTAAAGCTGGTACAGAAGATAGCGATGCTGTTAACCTTAAACAATTGAACGAAGTAAAAGCTGCGTCCGATACTAAGGTAAAAGGTAGCAAGAACATTCATGTTGAAGAAGAAATCAACGATCTTACAAAAGCTAAAACATACACTGTAAACTTGAAAGACACAGTGACATTGGGCTCCGGCAATACATCAGTTCATTTCGATGGTACAACAGGTATCATTAGAGCTGGCGAAGGTGCTAATGCTGTAAATATCAATGGTACAAACGGTACAATCAACTCCGGTAAGGTAACTATCAACGGTGGTTCTGGTACTGTTAACGATTTGACTAACAGAACTTGGGATCCTAATAAGATCACTAACGGTCAAGCTGCAACAGAAGATCAATTGAAAGTTGTAGACAACAAAATTGATAAAAATACTGAAGACTTGACTAAGAAAGGCTTGAACTTCAAAGGCGACTCTGGAGATAAAATTCATAAAGATCTTGGCGATACATTGAATATTACTGGTGGCGAAGCTGATGCTTCTAAACTTTCAAATGGTAATATCGGTGTAGTTAATGAAAACGGCAACTTGAACGTTAAACTCGCTAAGAACCTTAAAGGTCTTGATTCCGTAACTGTTGGTTCCGATCCAAACAAACAAGTTGTTCTTGATGATAAGGGCGTATCTGTAGGCGGTAAAACTTACATTTCTAACGAAGGCTTAAACGCAAATAATCAAAAGATTACTAACGTGGCAGCTGGTGTAAATGATACAGATGCAGTTAACGTTCAACAGTTGAAGAGCAGCATGGCGGCAGCAACTACAACAGTGAAAGCTGGCGATAGCGGCAATACAACTGTAGAAACTACAGTTAATGCAGATAAGTCTAAAACATACACTGTAGATATCAAAAAAGACTTGAACTTACGCAGTGTGATTACCACTACTGACGATAAGAAATTCTCTACTGTAACAAACGGTGTAGGTGTTACAAGCACTGATACATTTGGTAATAAGACTACTCTTACTGCAGATAATGTGAAAGTATCTGATGGTCAAAATAATACAACTCAAACAACAGCTAAAGGTGTACTTGTAGATAATCCAACTAAGTCCACTGAGTTGACTGTTAACGGTGTTGTAACTACTGACAAAAAGACTAAGAGAACAAGCACAACTGCAGATGGTGTGGTTGTTACATCTGGCATGGGTAGTGAAAAAGTAACTACTACTGTTAGCAGCAACGGTGTTGCCATTACTACTCCTCCAGCAGGTCAAGGTTCCCCTAAAGATGGTACTGGTGCAGTAACATTGACTAAGGACGGCTTGAACAATGGCGGTAATAAAGTTGTTAACATGGCAAGTGGTTATGCCGAAGGCGAAGATATTAACAATATCGCTGATAATAGCAGCAGCTTAACAAATGGTGCTAACATCGGCGACTTGAAGAAAGGTATCGACGGCCTTAAGAAAGCTGGTTTAGACTTTGCAGGTGATAAAGGTGAATTCCATCGTGACCTAGGTCAAAAAGTGACTGTTAAAGGTGGCGTTACTGATGAAAGCAAACTTTCCACTGCAAACAATATCGGTGTTATCTCTGACAACAACGGCAGCTTGAATGTTCGTTTGGCAAAAGATATTACTGGTATCAATTCCATTACAACTATGGATAACTCCGGTCATACAACTGTGACAAACGGTAACGGTATCACAATCAAAAATAATGGTGGTGGCAGCGTATCCTTAACAAGCTCTGGTTTAAACAACGGTGGTAATAAGATTACTAACGTAGCACCAGGCGAAATTAGCTCCACTTCTACTGATGCTGTTAATGGTTCCCAACTTAATCGTGTTGCTAACAGCATGAATAATGTTGTAAACGAAGTTCGTCAAGTTGGTGCGATGTCCTCCGCGTTGTCCGCATTGAAACCTATGGCTTATGACCCTTACGAACCTACTCAAATTATGGCAGGTTACGGTAACTACCGTGGCGACTCCGCATTGGCATTAGGTGTGGCTCATTATAAAAATGAATCCATGATGTTACATGCTGGTGTTGCTTGGGCAGGCAGCAATAGCCATATGATGGCAAATGCTGGTGTAACTTGGAAAGTAGGTAACAGAGACGGCGAAGCAGAAACTGCAGATCGTTATCGTAAAGGACCTATCAGTTCTACATATGCAATGCAACGTGAACTTGCTGCAATGAAAGCTGAAAATCAAGGATTAAAAGGTGAAGTAGCTGATTTGAAAGCTGAAAATGAACAAATGAAAGCTAATATTGCTGCAATGATGGCAAGACTAGGTTTATAATACGTTCATACTGAACATTACGGGTTGAGGATTCCCCTTTAGGGAATCCTCCCACCCGATTTAATTCGTTGATAGAAAAGAGGAATATATAATGAAAAAATCCACTTTGCTTGCTTTCACAGCGGCAGTATTATTCGGCAGTGGCGTATTACATGTTAATGCGGCATCTGCTACATTTGATGATCCATTGCTTTTACCAAATCCGGCTAAAGCGCCTACAACAGGTTCTGTTGTATTGGTTCCTGTGGCTAGCCCTCAGGCGGTGCAAAGTATCCATGAATTTGTGAAAGCATGGGAAAATGCGGAAAAACATATTGCTTTAGCTGAAAGCAAAAAGAATAATCATCAAGCGTTAACTAAAGAAGAAGCTAAATGGTTACATTCTAAAGATAAGCATAACTATGCTGATTATTTCCGTAAACATTCTTTAGGTTATGTACATGGCCAAGAAACTGCATTGAACTGGAATGGTGAAAACCGTAATAAAAACGAGTATAGCTATTACACATTCCCTAAATATGATAAGGACCAAGGTTATACAAATAGCTATGGTTACAATGTATTGCGCAGCATGGTTGATCGCATGAATGAATTGCTTCAAAAACAAAAGGCCGTTGGCGGTCCTTTGACTGATGAAGAAGCACAAGCATTGGAAGATGCTATGCTTGATATCATGGCTCAAGATCAAGAACATGTATCTAATGAAGAATTGCGTTATTACATGAACGAAGCAGTTTGGTTTGCTACAAAACAAACTGTGAAGAATATGTCTGCAGAAGAACCTTCTGTTGGCGATATGCACGAAATTAACCTTCGTGAAGCGATTCAGACAGATAACTAATCATCTAAATACACATATAATTAAATCTTTATATGTATAACTTTTGCTGTATAGGAAATGCAGATGCAATACCTTATATATAAAAGTTTTTAATATACAGTGTTGAAATGCAAATAAGGGATTCTATAAACACACTGTTATATAGGCAAGAAGCCGCAACTGAATGCAATATATGCATTCTTGTTGCGGCTTTTTTTTGCTTTAAATTCTCGTTATATGATATGTCTAAAAGAGTGATATAACTCAAGTTTCGAATCTGTAAAATTAGGCCGTGAAATTGTGCAAAAATAATGGTAAAAATTTTCTGAAATTTGTAGTAAAATTTGTCCAAATTTTGTTGACATGAGTATATGGAAATGTTATTATATTCAAGTACCCCATATGAAGGGGCACAGATCTTTGAAAACTGAACAATGATAGGTAATCAATCAAAACGATTGAACATATGCCAGAGTGCGGGTTTTGACATAGTCAAAACCAACCATAATTCAAAGCTACTTCAATGTAGCGACAACAAAAACAAATGAGCTATTCAAATAGCTTCAAGATATCTTGGAGAGTTTGATCCTGGCTCAGGACGAACGCTGGCGGCGTGCTT